>ENA-OWPN01000105-OWPN01000105.1-human-gut-metagenome-genome-assembly--contig:-NODE-105-length-147982-cov-7.009309_pt1 | contig 147982 bp, 114 predicted proteins | sample MGYA00248266_ERZ651850 | MGnify/ENA primary metagenome ERZ651850 (study PRJEB26924, sample SAMEA4378296) | human gut metagenome | biome: human gut; feature: human-associated habitat; material... | reverse complement strand
ATTATGAATACAAAACACCTATTTATAAATTTATTGCTTATGAAAACAATTTTGCGAGGAATTAGTATGAGGTTGTCGCTCATCGCGATGGTCTTATGTTTATGCGCCGCATGGCCGGGGCATGGGCTGGCTTGGGGTATGACCGGGTCGGCGAGCCCGGCGGGAATGACACCCGGGGCTCCACAGAGCCAGGCGAAAGGGGAGGTACGGTTTTCCAATACTCTGGATCCTGTAGCTTATAGCTTTATCTACAAGTGGGATCCGATGGCTACTTGGAGCTTGAATTTCAATATCGAGAACTTCACGAAGGGCATGGCTGTACGTGTACAGCTGGCGAACACGGCGAATCCGGACGGGGTAGAGTTCCGCTTTGAGGATTCTGAGCCGGCGCAAACGTTAGACAATGGCGGCTTTTGGATACCGGACGAGAAGTTGACGGACTATGGATATAGCGTTGGGCTTCGTCTGCAAATGAATAGCTCGAAGGAGTGTTCGGCGGACTATACCGTAAAAGTGTACAGCTCGCGAGACATGGGCACGGCTGCCCTAGCCTCTACCGGGCAAACGATACGATTTATGCTCGGTGATAAGGCTCCCGCTATGGGAGAGTTGTCGCGTACATCCGGCGATCTGAACGAGGATATCCCTTTTGCGATCAACGTGACGAAGGCTGGTTTCCTGCAGGGGCAACACGCTAAGATGAAGATTTATCTGAATGGCCCTTCTGAAGGCTTGACCCTTTCCGGGCAGAACCTAAGTAAAGAGACTGGTCTATATAATGAGCCTATATACGTATTAGATATTCCTTCGTTCTCCGCTACGCAATTCACGTTGATGGCTCACGCCACGGAGGAATGGAACGGAACGGTTCAAGTGGATATTTGTGATGCGGACGACAATAGGATAGTATATGGCGGCCAAGCACCGTTCGTTTTTCCGGCCAATAACTCACAGGACGATATAGCCGCTTTGAAAGCGATCGCCGAGGCCAATCCGCTGAACTCGGACTTGCAGAACTTCATCTCCAACAAGGATTACTTGAAAGACAGGGGATCGAACGATGGCTACAACGTGGGCGTGACATGGAACACCGAGTCCACGAGCCGGGTGAAAAGCTTCTTCATCGATGATGGTAGGACACAGACGGTCACTACCATGGATGTATCGGCGTTGTCCGGGTTAGAGCAGTTGGACTTGCAGAATACCCGGTTGAAATCCTTGGATTTGTCCACTTTGACAAAACTTCGGAGCTTGAGTTTGTATGGTAATGATTCGCTTACTTGGTTTACGGTGAAGCTCCCGAACTCGTTACCGGAGAATTTCTGGATGAATGGTTATACTACGATCATGGCCGGTACTCCGGTAGATGGCAATAACGCTTACGCCGCAGCAGGCACGGAGATCGATCTATCCGCTTACGCTACGGTGGGTGGCGTGAAATCGGTATATCAATGGTACCTTATTGATCGGGCTACTGGTAAACGGACGAAAGCGACTATGCAGGCGGTATCTGGCAAGGACGGTGCTTTCATATTTGAAGGAAAGCCGGGCGAATATTATAAGTGCGAGATCACAAACAATAATTACAGAGATTGGTGTATGGAGACACCAAGGATCAAGGTTGCTCGTGGCTCTGCAGACTACTCCCCTGCGGACATCGCCGGATTGAAGAAGTTGGCTGCCGATAACCCGAATATCACCCAATTGAAGGAGTTCGTGGATAGCAAGGGCTGGGAGCGCGAGAATTGGAACTCTTATCAAGACAATATCCGCACGGACTGGAGCACGGGTGAGGTAGGCCGGTTGACACATTTATATATCTGGTTCGAGTGGAACTCTACGGATACGATCTCTCAATTAGACCTAAGCGCTTTCACCGAGTTGAGGCATTTCGAGTGCGAGAATCACATGAATATCTCGAAACTGGATGTATCGAAGAACACGAAGCTGGAGCACTTGCATATATATAGTAAGAATCTGTCTTCTATTGACCTATCCAAATGTCCGGAACTGCGATATTTTAGATTCGGTACGAATCGCACGTTGGAGGGACGGTACCAAGATACGAAGCTGGCGGCACTGAACCTTACCGGTTGTTCGAAGCTGACGGAGCTTTACCTTGAGCATTCGCCTTTGGCTTCGCTGGATATCTCATCCTTCAAGCTATTGAGCCGTCTGGAGATTGAGTACTGCCCGAACTTGAAGTTGCAAGGTTTCGACAAGGTTACGAGCTTGACCTATTTGGCCTTGCCGCATACAGAACAGTTCGCGGATCTGGTAAAGAACCTGCCGGCATCTATCCGTCAGCTATATCTGCAAGATACGGAGTATGAGCTTCCTTCCTCACAAGTAGGGAAGAATTTGGAGTCGTTGGGATTGCCGGGATACGTGGAGAGTCTCGATCTGGCTCAGTACCCGAACTTGAGTAACTTGAATGCGGATGGATCTCTTTTGAGATATTCTACGGTGAAGAACTACCGGCAGATAAATTATGAGGGTTGGGGACGCATAACGCTTACTTCCCCCTCTCATCCGGGAGATCCATACTGGTTCGAGAACGGCGATACGATCGATCTCTCCTCGGAGGCCGTGATCGATGGCATAGAGACCGTATTCCTATGGGTAAACGCCAAATATAGGACAGAGGAGAAAGAGGCATTGAAGCCGGTGCCAAACCGTCCGGGCGTATTTGTGCTGAACAGCAAGGAGGAAAAGTATGGAGACTACTATTGTAAGCTGATGAACCCGAGGTTCTGTGAAATCACGGAGATCAATGTACGTTCCGGTTGGCAGATCGAGACCTCACGTATCCATGTGGAGACCACCGTCCCCCAAGTATTCGCCGAGAGCGACGTGGCTACCTTGGCACGTATCGTAGACGCTTCCAACAACAAGGCATTGAGCGAGTGGTGGAGCAGCGACGCATGGAAGACAAACGAGGGCTCACTGTATGCGCAAGCCGTTTGGAACGACGAGAACCCGCGCCGCTTGATACATTTATATATGTATGAGATGGGCGAAAGCTTTACGAAGAAGGTAGATCTCGCTGCCTTGGATAAGCTGGAGATCTTGTCGTTGACAGGCAATAGGGTGGAGGAACTGACCTTGCCGAAGAACAATACGGTATTGCGTTCTTTGATGCTGGGTGGAAACTATTCTTTGAAATCTTAGATCGTATCCGAGTATCCATCGCTGGAGTATCTGGATGTGTCTAGTACGGACTTGACGGCTCTCGACTTGTCTAAGAACAAAAACTTGAAGGAGTTGTTCTTGAATTGGACGATGCTTGACGGGGTAGAGAACAGCGCTTCGGCTTCGGGCCTTGCCGCTCAATTAACCGCATATGGCTTGCCTATACCCACTACCCGGATCGATTTGGCGGACTTCCCGGCCTTGATGTCTTTCAATGCCGATGGTTCGTGCTTGGAGTTCGCTAACGTGGAGAACCCGCGGCAATTGGAGGCTGCCTTCGGTGTTGTTAGGTTGCCGGTAGGTGAGGTTCGTCCGGGAGGTTTCGTGGCTTATGGGGAGACAATCGATCTTTCCTCACAAAAGATGGTAGGTACATCCGCCTCTCGCTTTACTTGGGTATTCGACGGCGATACGATCGACCATACGGACAGCCGCTATACGATTACCGAAGACTTGACCCCGAATTATCAAATTGCTGGTCTTGTAACCAATCCATTATTCCCCGGCTGGACGGTTCAGTACGATGCGTGGGTTTACACCTGCGATGGCGATGCGAACCTCGACATGCTGGTAAACGTACAAGACGTGACCGCTACCGTAAGCTACATCTTGCGGGACAAGGATAACATGATCCCCAACTTCGGTTTTGCCGAGGCGGATGTGAACTATAATAATAATGTAGAGATCGCTGACGTAATCGGTATCGTCAACCTCATCCACGGCAAGCCGGTTACCAAGGCCAGTGCACTGCGTTCTGAGGCCGAGGTTCCCGTACAAATGGAGCTCGACGCTGATAACTTCTTGACGATGAATAGCCAAGTACCGGTAGCCGGTATCTATCTGGAGTTGGTGGGAGCCATCGACGAGATCCCGTTGCTGGGCGATGCCGCCAAGTTCCTGCAGGCTTCCAGCTTGAACGGGGATACCTTGCGGGTGATCGGTTATAGCTTGGATGGCCGCACGATTCCTTCGGGCAAGAGCCGTATCCTGCGTATGCCGGCGGGCGTTACCTTGGTAGGAGCCTCCTTCTCCGACGCGAAGGCCAACAGCTTGAGGTCCGGTGGCGACGCGATCGTAACCTCCAATGCCCCGATCGAGGCGATCAGCCGCTTGGAGGCCGTCTCCAACTATCCGAACCCGTTCCGTGGCAGCACGACCTTCTCTTATCAACTGGAGGAACCCGCCCAGACGGTTATGATCCATGTATTCTCCGCGAGCGGTGCGTTGACCGCGGTACTGAACGGTTTGCCCGGCGAGGTAGGCGAGAACCGCTATACGGTTGCCCTTCCTTTACCGGCGGGCGTTTACTACTACCGCTTGACGGCGAAGACAGGCCATGGTGTGAAGGCAAGTAATACTAACATCTTTATCTGTAAGTAAATTATGAAAGTGAATCATATAAAACAATTATTCGTAGCCCTCTTCCTGCTGTTATCGGCGGGAACGGCTACCGCCGCCCAGTGGAAATTGGCGAAGACGAACCTGAACGCCGCTGGCAGCAAGGATACGCTCACCTTGAAGGTATCCGATAATACGGTAGATTTCTCCTCATTCCAAGTGGATTTCACCTTGCCGGCGGGCGTATTGCTGAGCGGTACGCCTATCCTCGGCGAGCTGGCGGACGATCATGCGCTCACGTGGAGCAAGCGCGCCGATGGCAGCTTCCGCTGCGTGGTATACAGCGTGAGGAATACCGAGATGAAGGCCCCGGGTGCCGTGCTACGCATTCCGGTAGAGCTGGCGGTCTCTTTCGTGGAAGGGACGTTCACGGCGAAGAACGGTCTCTTGTCCGACAAGGCATCCAAGGGACAGCCAGTCACGGATCTCACCGCTACCTTGACCTCTCATAAGGAAAAGGCCAAACTGGTCGTGAACGTATCGGGCTTGGAACAGGTGGTCAATACGGAGAAAGCCGCTGTATTGGACTGTAAGACCATCCCGGCGACCCTTCCTGATGGCAAGACCTTGACGATCGGGTACTATAAGGACGAGAAATGCACAGAAGTCGCAGGCGAATCAGACCGGAAGCAAGAAGGCTATCGCCGAGGGCGACATCACTCCCCCGACTGCCGCAAGCATCAAGGCGGGCCAATCGCTTTCAACCTCCTTGCTGTCCGGCGGTAGCGTTACAGATGAGGGATATCTGGTAGCCGGTACCTTCGCTTGGACATACGGAAACACCGTGGTGCCGGCAGGTACGCATGAGTACTCCGTGACGTTCTATCCGGATAACTCTTCTTATTACAATACGGCGGCGTTGTCCGTGGCGGTCAAGGTAGACACGACCTATAAGGTCACCGCTGTACAGACAACGGGTGGTGCCGTAAACGTATTAGGCAAGGCTGAGGATAACGTGTATGTAAAGGGTCAAAAGATCTCCTTGGTAGCGACCCCTCTACCCAACTATCAGCTTTCAAGCTGGTCGATCGCGGGCGAGAGCGTAGACTTGGGCAAGAAAGACACGCTCACGGTTACGGTAGGTGCGGATCGAACCTATAGCGCCAACTTTACCCCGATCCTGCATAAGGTATCTATCGAGACATTCGGCGATGCCAGCGGCGACCTTAAAGTGACCACGCCGGACGATCAGGCGGCGGATGGGCAGAAGCCGGTCTCAAATGGTGATGAATTGCAGCAAGGCTCGATCCTACAGATTGCGGCAATCCCGAGCGTGAACACCCAGCTGAAATCATTGCAGATAAACGGGGAGTCGCTCAAGGGCGACAAGGTAACGCTGACCGGGCCTTTGACGATCAAAGCCGTATTCGAGCCTAAACCGGTCAACATGGCCCTTGTCACCCTCGAAAAGAAGAACATGGAGCACGGCTCTATCTTATTATATAAGGAAGACGGTACGCTGATCACTTCCGGCTCTACCGTAGCGGTAGGCTCGAAGATTCGGGTAATCTCCCTTCCGGATGCCGGGTATAAGCTGGAGGGTAACGTCGGTCTGTCCGGCGTGACAGGACCCGGCACCGACAATCTATGCGCCGTGACCGGCGATATCACGTTGGTAAATGCCTCTTTCGTTGCGAAAGGATATGCTGTGACCGCCTCCGCCGTAAGCAGCAACCCGAGCCAGACCGCCTCCGGTACGATCACCTTGAGTAAAGAGGGTGAGGATGGTAGTTGGACTGAAGTAGGCAGTGGTGAAGAACTGGCATATGGAACGAGAGTGCGCATAGCTAAAGCGGAAGGGCAAGCCGGCGCAAGCTTGCTTACCATCTTGGCGAACAGCAAGGAAATATCCCAGAGTGATATCTTGACCGTAACCGGCCCCTTGACCGTGACGGCCGTGTTTGACCATCGGGTGAAGATCAAGAGGGAATACATCTTTTGTCCGTATCAAGAATACTACTACAGTGGCGTATCCCGCCCCTTCACGCCTTTCGCCTCGCAGACTTACGCAGGCTTCTCGTTCGATGTCAAGTATAAGATAAATGACGGTGAGGAAACTTCGACGGCTATTGATGCGGGCGATTATACGGTCGTATTGAGGCGTGCCGAGGATGGCTTGTATGAGGCGTTTGAAGAGATCTATCCGGATCCTAATAAGCCGGATGAAGGACGTGTAGGCTTGAAAATTAAAAAGTCTAAAGTGACGATAACGAAGGCTCCTACATCGCATGGAGCGAATCCTGGCACTCGACCGGGTACTGAGTTCGTGAATATTATATCAGAGACGAAGGATAATGTAACGACATACAAGATTACACCGAAAGGTGATGCTCTTAAGAATTACGAGGGTACGACTATTTACTATTATTCAACGAATCCTGTTGTGAACTTCTCTTTAGGTAATAGCACTCCTGTTTTACGTTCGAGTAATGGATCGCAACCGGAGGGTGTGAGGATTACGAATGGTGGTCTTCCTTGTGATTTGAATGATATTCGAGCAGGGGTAACGATCACATTGGAGGCTGTTGCGCCTGTAGGTCAGCACTTCGTTGAGTGGTCAGACAAAAATAGTGACAATCCAAGGGTATACCAAGTAACGGGAGATGTCGAGATTTATCCTATATATGCTCCTAAAGATGAATACCCAGCGTGTACATTGGCTAAGTCATCTGAATATAATGGCATGGCACAAACCGTGGAGGTAAAAGGTAGTGATACTTCTTGCGTGATCTCTTTCTACCAGAATGAAGAAGATTGTAATGCCGAGGTTAATAAAGTGCCATTGAAGAATCCGGGTACATATTATGTACGTGTTGATCGTCCGGAAGATAAAACTTATAAATCTTATACGAAGGTGTTTACTTATGAGATTACTTTGGGTACACCTACGGTTACATGGCCTGCGGCTTCCGATATATTGTCCGGTCAAAAACTATCCGAGTCTGTTTTACAAGGCGGTCACGCCGGTATCGTAGCCGGAACATTCGCTTGGAGCGATCCGGATAAGGAGATTACCGAAAAGGGAATGCAAGAGATTGCCTTCACGCCGACCGATCCGAATTATAAGCCGGTTAGTAGCAAGATAGAGGTGAAGGTTGTCTCCTCTACCTCTTCCTCCACCGATCCGGAAACCCCGGTCATTCCTGTGGATCCCGTAGACCCGGAGAACCCGGACGTGCCTACCGGCGTGGAGTCCATCGAGGAGGGTATGAGCCTGTATACGGCCAACCAATCCATCTTCGTGGATATGCCGCAGGAGGTTGCCTTGAAGGTGGTTGACGTAGCCGGTATCGTTATTTTCGAAGGAAAGGTTTGCGGCAAGATGGAGATTCCGGTAGGTCATGCCGGTGTCTATTTCTTGAAGTGTACCGCTCCAGATGCCTCGTTCGTGAAGAAGGTCGTGGTTCGTTAGTGCGAGCCGTTTTTATCGTATCATAACACTGCCCATCATAAGGTCTTTATGATGGGCATCGTAAGCAGCTTATACTGCCCATCGTTACGACCTAACGATGGGCAGTGTTATTTAGTAACAGATGTAATTGTTTATCTTACGTTTTATAAGAAATATCCTGTAAAAAACTTCGAATTATATTTGGTGGTATCAAAAAAGGCCGTATCTTTGCAACGTTCAAACAAAAACAATAAAGACAAGAACAATGACACGCAACTTGCAAAATAGTCTCATTATTTCTCTAAACATTATTCTACTCTGGGAACGGGATAGGAAGTGAGACTGTATGCTTTGCGAGCATTACGATAGATGAAAGAGCCTTTCTCACTTCCTTGTGAGAGAGGCTTTTTTAGTTAGTATAGGATATTAGTAAATTAAGAATATAAGATTATGTCAGACAGATTATTTATTTTCGACACCACCTTACGTGATGGTGAACAGGTTCCGGGATGCCAGTTGAATACAGTGGAAAAGATTCAAGTAGCTAAGGCATTGGAACAGCTAGGTGTTGATGTGATCGAGGCTGGTTTCCCTGTCTCCAGTCCCGGGGATTTTAAGAGTGTGGTTGAGATCTCAAAGGCCGTGACTTGGCCGACCATCTGTGCCTTGACCCGTGCGGTGGAGAAAGATATCGACGTGGCAGCCGAGGCGTTGAGATTCGCTAAGCGGGGACGTATACATACCGGAATCGGCACTTCTGATTCTCATATCAAATACAAGTTTAACTCCACGAGAGAGGAGATTATAGAGCGTGCGATCGCCGCCACGAAATACGCTAAAAAGTACGTGGAGGACGTAGAATTCTACTGTGAGGATGCCGGGCGTACGGATAATGAATATCTGGCCCGTGTCGTGGAGGCCGTGATCAAGGCCGGGGCTACCGTAGTGAATATCCCGGATACGACAGGATATTGCTTGCCGGATGAGTACGGGGCGAAGATTAAGTATCTGATGGAACATGTGGATGGCGTACATAACGCTATTCTTTCCACTCATTGCCATAATGACTTGGGCATGGCTACTGCGAATACCGTACAAGGCGTGTTGAACGGAGCCCGTCAGGTGGAGGTAACCGTAAACGGTATCGGTGAGCGTGCAGGTAACACGTCATTGGAAGAAGTCGCCATGATTTTCAAGAGCCATAAAGAACGTGATATCATCACCAATATCACGACGAATAAGATCTATAGTACGAGCCGTATGGTTTCTAGCTTGATGAATATGCCGGTACAACCGAATAAGGCTATTGTCGGACGTAACGCATTCGCTCACTCCTCCGGTATCCATCAAGATGGCGTTTTGAAGAATGCGCAAACCTACGAGATCATCGATCCGAAGGATGTGGGTATCGATGATAACGCGATCGTATTGACTGCTCGTAGCGGTCGTGCGGCGTTGAAGCATCGCCTGCATGTTTTAGGTGTGGATCTGGAGCAGGAGAAATTGGACAAGGTGTATGATGAGTTCTTGAAACTGGCCGATCGTAAGAAAGATATTAATGATGATGATGTTTTGATGTTGGTCGGAAAGGATCGTACGGCCACACACCGTATTAAATTGGAATATTTACAGGTAACTAGTGGTGTTGGAGTACAATCAGTCGCAAGTATTTGTTTAAATTTGTCGGGAGTAAGAAAATACGAGGCCGCGGCTGGTAACGGTCCGGTTGACGCAGGCATCAAGGCGGTGAAAAAAGCGATTAGTAATAGTGACATGACGATTCAGGAATTCTTGATTCAAGCCATTAATAAAGGTAGCGATGATACGGGCAAGGTACATATGCAGGTAGAGTATAACGGGGCTACCTATTATGGGTTCTCCGCGAATACCGATATTATCGCCGCTTCCGTGGAGGCTTTCGTGGACGCCATCAATAAGTTTATAGTAGACTAAAAATAGACAAGACAATGAGCAAGACATTATTTGAGAAAATCTGGGACAAACACGTGGTGGACACGTTGCCCGACGGAACCATACAATTGTATATCGACCGTCTGTATTGTCATGAGGTGACTAGCCCGCAGGCTTTCGCCGGATTACGTGCACGTGGATTGAAGCCCTTCCGTCCCGCGCAAATCACTTGTATGCCGGACCACAATATCCCGACATTGAACCAAGATAAGCCTATCGAGGACCCTATATCCAAGAATCAAGTGGATACCTTGGAAGAGAACGCGAAGTATTTCGGCTTGACGTATTACGGTCTTCAACATCCGAAGAATGGTATCATCCATGTGGTAGGTCCGGAGACAGGCTTGACGCAGCCGGGTATGACGATCGTTTGTGGCGACTCCCATACTTCTACGCACGGTGCCATGGGCGCTATCGCCTTCGGTATCGGTACGAGCGAGGTGGAGATGACCTTGGCTACCCAATGTATCATGCAGCGTAAGCCGAAAACGATGCGTATCACGATCGATGGTGTACGCAAACCGGGCGTTACGGCGAAGGACTTTGCTTTATACATTATTAGTAAGATGAGTACCAGCGGTGCTACGGGCTATTTCGTAGAGTACGCTGGCGAGGCGATTCGTAATACGACCATGGAGGAACGTTTGACAATCTGTAACCTTTCGATCGAGATGGGTGCCCGTGGCGGTATGATCGCTCCGGATGATGTTACTTTCGATTATTTGAAAGACCGTGAGTTTGCCCCAAGAGGCGAGGAATGGGAGCGGAAGGTGAGCGAGTGGCGTCAGCTGTATAGTGATCCGGACGCTAAGTTCGATAAGGAGATCGTTTTCCACGCCGAGGATATCGACCCGATGGTTACGTACGGTACGAACCCGGGCATGGGTATGAGTATCAGCAAAGATATCCCCTCCTTAGAGAGCGTGCCCGAGGCAGGCCGTATCTCTTATAAGAAGTCTTTGGATTATATGGGCTTCAAGGCAGGCGAGTCTATGTTGGGTAAGAAAGTGGATTATGTCTTTTTAGGTAGCTGTACGAATGGCCGTATCGAGGATTTCCGTGCTTTCGCCTCTTTGGTGAAAGGAAAGAAGAAAGCGGATGATGTAACGGTTTGGCTGGTTCCCGGCAGTTGGCAGGTAGAGCGGGAGATTCGTGCCGAGGGGATCGACAAGGTTTTGGCCGAGGCCGGCTTCGTCCTTCGTCAACCGGGATGTTCCGCTTGTCTGGCGATGAATGAGGATAAGGTTCCGGCGGGTAAATATGCGGTCTCCACTTCCAACCGTAATTTCGAGGGCCGCCAAGGACCGGGTGCTCGCACCATCTTGGCGGGGCCGCTTGTGGCCGCCGCCGCCGCTGTGACAGGTAAGATCACGGACCCGAGAGAACTGATGTAAAGACTAATCTAATAAAGTAGCATAAGATGAAAACAAAATTCAATATAATCACAAGCACTTGCGTGCCTCTTCCTTTAGAGAACGTGGATACCGACCAGATTATCCCAGCCCGCTTTCTGAAAGCGACTACCAAGGAAGGGTTCGGCGAGAACTTATTCCGGGATTGGCGATATGATAAGGAAGGTAATAAGATCGAATCATTCGTCTTGAACGATCCTACGTATAGCGGAAAGATATTGGTAGCGGGAAAGAACTTCGGTTCCGGTTCCAGCCGTGAGCATGCGGCTTGGGCGATCGCCGATTACGGTTTCCGTGTCGTGGTCTCCAGTTTCTTCGCCGATATCCATAAAAACAACGAGTTGAACAACTTCGTGCTGCCGGTTGTTGTGACTGAAGAGTTCCTCGCTGAATTGTTCGATTCGATTTACAAGGACCCGAAAACTGAGGTCGAGGTAAATCTACCGGAGCAAACGATCACGAACAAGGCTACGGGCAAAAGCGAGCATTTCGAGATCAACGCCTATAAAAAGGATTGCCTGATCAACGGATTGGACGATATCGACTATTTACTGGCAAATAAATCAAAGATAGAAGCCTTCGAGGCAGCACGCTGATTATGATAGAAATAATGGATACAACCCTCAGAGATGGGGAGCAAACTTCGGGCGTCTCCTTCGCCGCTCACGAGAAGCTCAGCATAGCGCAAGTGCTGCTGAGCGACTTAGGCGTGAACCGGGTGGAGATCGCCTCCGCCCGTGTGTCGGACGGAGAGTTTGAGGCCGTGAAGCGTGTAGCCGCTTGGGCCGCCCGTTCCGGGAACCTAGACAAATTGGAGGTCTTGGGTTTCGTGGATGGTACGGTCTCTCTCGACTGGATTGAATCCGCAGGTTGCCGTGTCGTGAACTTGCTTTGCAAGGGCTCTTATAAGCATGTCACCGAACAGCTTCGAAAGACTCCCGAGCAACACGTTGACGATATTCGTACGGTCGTATTGGAAGCGGCGAAACGGAAGATCGACGTGAATATCTATTTGGAGGACTGGTCGAACGGTATTAAGCATTCCCCGGATTACGTATTCTTGGTAATCGATGCGTTGAAAGGACTTCCGATCTGCCGTTTCATGCTCCCGGATACCTTGGGAGTCTTGAATCCCGGAAATACCTACGAGTATTGCAAGATGATGGTGGACCGCTACCCGGATTTACGGTTTGACTTCCACGCGCATAACGACTATGATCTTGCCGTAGCGAATGTATATTCCGCCATCCGTGCGGGTATCAAGGGAATCCATACGACCGTGAACGGTTTGGGAGAGCGTGCGGGTAACGCTCCTTTGAGTAGCGTACTTGCCGTTATCAAGGACCAGTTGGGAGAGGAGACGAGCTTGAGGGAGGAAAAGATAAACAAGGCTAGCCGTTTGGTTGAGACCTACTCCGGGGTGCATATCCCGCCCAATAAGCCGATCATCGGAGAGCATGTGTTTACGCAATGCGCCGGTGTCCATGCGGACGGCGATAGCAAGAACAACCTGTATTGCAACGACCTGCTCCCCGAGCGTTTCGGACGGGTTCGCGAGTACGCTTTGGGCAAGACCTCTGGAAAAGCGAATATCCGCAAGAATCTGGAAGCGCTCGGTATCGACATGGACGAGGGTTCGATGCGTAAGGTTACGGAGCGGATCATTGAGCTGGGCGATAAGAAAGAAATGGTTACCCCGGAGGATCTTCCTTATATTATCAGCGATGTGCTTCATCATGATAATGCGCTGGAGGATCAGAAAATACGGATCTTGAACTATTCCTTATCCTTGGCCCAAGGGCTGAAACCGGTGGCTACCTTGAAGATCGAGATCAATGGCGAGGCTTACGAGGAATCGGCTTCCGGTGATGGCCAATACGACGCTTTCGTTCGTGCCCTACGCCGGATTTATTCCCGTTTGAACCGCCCGTTCCCGATGTTGACGAACTATTCGGTATCCATCCCGCCGGGAGGACGTACGGATGCGTTCGTGCAGACGGTCATCAGCTGGAATTATGCCGGGGTCGATTTCAAGACTCGTGGTCTGGACGCTGATCAGACTGAGGCGGCGATCAAGGCGACATTGAAGATGCTGAACAAGATAGAGGATTAATAATTAAAAAGGTAAAGGGTATGAAAAAGTTGACTATCGCGCTTGTAGCGCACGACAATCGTAAGGCGGAAATGGTAGAATGGGCGGTACATAACGCTGAGTTCTTGTCTCACCACCATATTGTTTGTACGGGTACGACCGGAAATTTGGTTCGTAAAGCTCTCGAGGAAAAAGGGGTGAACGCGGATATTGCTTGCATGCATTCCGGTCCGATGGGAGGCGATGCTGAGATTGCCGCTATGGTTGTCCGTAAGGAGATCGATTTGGCGGTCTTTTTGATAGACGACTTGAATCCGCAACCGCACGAGGCCGACATCCAGATGTTGCTTCGCCAGTGCCGTGTTCATAACGTACCTATCGCTTGTAACCGTTATAGCGCCGACTTGATGATTACAAGTACCCTGTGGGATGATGACACGTATTTCCCCACGGAGCCTAAGTATGTACATTTTAACAGAGAATAATAACAAACATTTACGATGAAACTGAATATAGCAGTACTTCCCGGAGACGGGATCGGACCAGAGATTTCCGTGCAAGGCGTGGAAGTAATGAGTGCCGTTTGTGAGAAATTCGGACATGAGGTTCACTATGAGTATGCTCTTTGTGGCGCTGACGCGATCGATAAGGTAGGCGATCCTTTCCCGGAGGAGACCTATCGGATTTGTAAGGATGCCGACGCTGTTCTTTTCTCGGCCGTGGGCGATCCTAAGTTTGATAATGATCCGACAGCGAAAGTACGTCCGGAGCAAGGTCTTTTGGCGATGCGTAAGAAGTTGGGCCTGTTCGCTAATATCCGTCCGGTGCAGACCTTCAAATGCCTATTGCATAAATCGCCGTTGCGTGCCGAATTGGTGGATGGCGCGGATTTCTTATGTATCCGTGAGTTGACCGGTGGTATGTATTTCGGTGAGAAATATCAAGACAACGATAAGGCATACGATACGAATATGTATACCCGCCCGGAAATCGAGCGTATCTTGAAAGTGGGCTTCGAGTATGCGATGAAACGGAATAAGCACCTGACGGTTGTTGACAAGGCGAACGTACTTGCCTCTTCCCGTCTATGGCGCCAGATCGCTCAAGAGATGGCTCCTAGCTATCCGGAAGTAACGACAGACTATATGTATGTGGACAACGCCGCTATGCGTATGATCCAAGAGCCGAAATTCTTCGACGTGATGGTAACCGAGAATACGTTTGGTGATATCTTGACGGATGAGGGTTCTTGCATCAGCGGCTCTATGGGCTTGCTGCCTTCCGCTTCTACCGGAGAGAGCACGCCGGTTTTCGAGCCGATTCATGGCTCTTGGCCGCAGGCGAAAGGGCTGAATATTGCGAACCCCTTGGCGCAAATTCTTTCAGTAGCGATGTTATTCGAGTATTTCGACCTCAAAGAAGAGGGAGCCTTGATCCGTGAAGCCGTAGACGCTTCCCTCGATGCGAATGTCCGTACGCCGGAAATCCAAGTGGAAGGTGGAGCGAAATATGGAACGAAAGAAGTGGGTAGTTGGGTTGTCAATTATATCACGGAAAAGTAGTATAAATGGGCCGATTTCGCACCAGTAGTGGCGCAGGCTCACACGTATAGTGGCATCGGCTCACGCGAGTAGTGGCGTAGGCCAATACCACTACTCGCGTGAGCCGATGCCACTATACGTATAAAAACAGCCTTAACGAGCCATCTTCATCAACTCGTCGATAGTCGTTTTATCATATCCCATATCCTCAGCTTTCTTGAAGTCTAAGGCGGCCGATGCCTTCTCATATTGGGCGAGTTTTACTTTGCCTCGCAATACATATAAAGCGGCTGTCGGGGTACTTTCCACGAAAATGCGATTGATATCGGCCATAGCCCGGGCGTTCTTGCCCATCATGAAGTATAGATCGGCACGGCCCTCGTATAAGATCCATTCGCGGGGCATCTCGTTGATCAAGTAATTAAAGATGCGTTCGCTCTCATCGTAATTCCCCCGTAGCTTCTCGAGAATCGCGTGTCCCAGACGTCCTTTCACGGATTTCTCGTTTACTTCCAGTATCTTATCGAAATCCTGCTCGGCCAACAGATAGTTCTTATGTTGCAAATGAAGCATCGCCCTGCAATATAACGCCTCTTGATGATGGGGGTTCAAGATTAACAGGGCATTGTAATCGTTCGTCGCTTTTTCGATCTCACCCATTTCCGTATATAAGCCGGCACGATTTTCCAGTATGGCCTCATTATTCGGATGGCGGCTTAGGGCGGCGGTATAGGAGAGAAGGGCATCTTCCAGTTTCCCTTGCCTGCGCTGTATCGTCCCGAGATTCATGAGCAAGGCGTAGTTGTTGGGGTTTCCCGGTTCGAGGCGCATGGCGGCTCGTAGGCTCTCTTCGGCGGAGACTAAGTCGTTCTTGTCCAAGAAGTCAAAACTTTTCTCGACAAACTTCTCGTATGTCTGAGCGTAGCCATAGCCTATTGAAAGGAAAAGGGCGGCGAGTATCGCAAGGATTTTCATGCTGTCGTATTTAACCTATTATTTGATTGATCGCGAATCTACGCAATAATTTCATGGTTTTACCAGATTAAAAAAACTTTATACCTTTGCTACATTTCATAATATTTTTGGAAGATCAGATTGTTATATAATTAATAGATTAACTAAAATAGAAGAGATATGGTATTATTAGCAGCTGTAGAAGCGAGTTCTAAATTAGAGGAAGCTATCAGATCCTTGGTTGAGCATGGCTCCCAATTGGGTTTTACGATTATTAAAGCCCTTATTGTCTTTTTGGTGGGACGATTGGTTATAAACTTACTAAATAAACTGGTTCGGAAGATATTGAGCAAACGGGATATCGATCCTTCTGTCAAGACTTTTGTCGGCAGTTTGGTGAATGTCAGTTTAACCATTTTATTGATTATTTCAGTCGTAGGGGCGTTAGGCGTTCAAACTACGTCGTTTGCCGCCTTATTGGCTTCCGCCGGTGTCGCTGTCGGTATGGCATTGAGCGGTAACCTGTCAAACTTTGCCGGTGGATTGATCATCCTTCTTTTCAAGCCTTATAAGGTGGGTGATTATATTGAGGCGCAGGGCGTTGGCGGTACCGTGAAAGAGGTCCAGATGTTCCATACCGTATTAGGTACGGTTGATAATAAGGTCATTTATATACCGAACGGCTCTTTGAGCAGTGGCGTTGTGACTAATTTCAGTAACCAGACGACTCGCCGTGTAGACTGGACCTTTGGCGTGGAATACGGCAGCGATTATGAGAAAGTAAAGCAAGTGATAGAGTCTGTATTAGCGAAGGATTCCCGCATCTTGTCCGAGCCGGCCGCTCCGTTTATCGCCTTGACAGCCTTGGCGGACAGCAGCGTAAACGTGGTGGTACGTGTTTGGGTAAACAGTTCCGACTATTGGGGCGTGTATTTCGATATTAACAAGAATATCTACGCGACCTTCAATGAGGTAGGTATCGGTTTCCCATTCCCGCAACTTACCGTACACCAAGCGAAGGATTGAAGTTCGTGATAATCTATGACTTGTCCTTAAAAGGAATCTCTTTGTTCAAAAATCTTTGAGTTTCGTTAGATGTGCGGTTATTTTATAGATGGTTGAACAAAAAGATTTATCTTTGTGAATCGCAAATTAGAGATTAGACACAGAGTGTATACGATATTACGGAACTTTATTTTATTACTTTAGTATTTTTATTTGATTATATTTAAGTAGAATGATTTAAGGCTCATCCTTATATAGATTAAGGGTGGGCCTCGTTTTTTATAGTAGTGTGTAGAGATTCCACACTCTCGTGGGGAAATTTTCCACATTCCACGGTTTGTTCCACACTTTGGCAACCGAATGATTGATTCTTCGCTTTTGGTTAATTGTCGGATTTACAACTTGTTATTCTCTTGTCGTTTTTTAGGGTGAGTTTTGGCACGGAGATTGCACCCTATACTGCGAATTTATGATGTAAGAGAAAAAAGGTTTAGGTTTTTAAGGTATGAAAAAGATTGTTTACGGGGTTATTGTCGCTTTATGTGGCTTATTTATTGCCCCTGATGTAGAAGCGCAAGCCGGGATGGTCGGTAGCGCTAAGGAAACAGTGGCACAGGATAAATTTTATCCGATCGAGGTAACTGATATGCCCCAAGTATTGCGTGATGCGGTAAATACTTCCTATGAGGGATGTATGGTGAAATCAGTTGAGGTGTCAAACAATAGCACGTTTGTGAAGTATAAGGTAGTATTACTTTCCAGAAATGGTAAGATATATAAGGTTTATTTCGATGACAGAGGTCATGTCGTAAAAGAACATGCTTATTTCGAGTAAGCCTGTGAAGATATTTATTGAGTAGATTAGATTTCCAGCCGTTTTGCCTGTGAAGGTGGAGCGGTTTTTCTCCAAAATATATAGTTTCATGATATTACTATATAAATACACTGTTTACATTTTTAGTAGTATAGTCGTCCTGTTCGTGAGAATAGGACGATTTTTGTTATAAGACGCTAAATCGATTGTTAATCTCATACGCCCTCAAAACCTTTTCTAAACAACCCCTGTTTAGACTGTGATTAATAAATAAAATCTATTTGATTATGGACAAAAAATGTACTCTTATTGCTGCAGCCCTGATGGTTGCGGGCGTATTCTCGGCTAATGCTCAGTCGAGTACGACCGTTCCGGAGGCTCAGTGGAAAGCCGGTAACTATTATTATTTAAAGACAGGTTCTTCCGTTTTGTCTTTAAGTGGTGAGAAAGCCGACTCAGTAATTGTTAAAACTTTGGCGTCAGACGCTACCAAAGCCGCTATTGATTCTGCCTTGTGGCAAATCACGAATGCGGGCACGACTCCTGCTGGTCCTGTGTATCAATTCAAGAACAAGAAGACACAGGCCGTTTTGTCGTTTGCGGCTTCATCTACGGCAAAGCCTGTTATCACATCGGGCGTGAATCAGTGGACATTCTCTGACGCTGCCGGTGGTAGCGCTATTCAGGCTTATTACGGAAACAATCAAATCTTGGCGTTGGATGTAGCTGGGACAGACTTGAGCTTAGGTTCTTCTGCTTCTTCTACGAAATTTACCGTAGAGGCTCCTAGCGACGCTATGTATTTGAGCGCAAGTGAGCTAGGGGATGGTTTCCAAGTCTTTCAATTGACGTTTGGAGGAAATTATCAAGGAAATATCTTCGAGGGTAAGAACTTGATAGCGAAGAATACGGCGGCTCCCGCTACAGGCGCTATTGCGAACGCTAAATATGTGACCTTGCAAATCCAAGGTGACCAAGTATTTAGTGATGGTAAAGCAAAATACTTAGGTGTCGATACATTGAAGAATGTGATCGCCGGTGCTACCGGTGTATATGGGGCTAAGTTTACGGCTGACTCCACCTATGACGCTAGTGGCTTGCATACACTGGGTAACGCTGATTTCCAGAAATTCTATTTCACGATCAACTTGAAGAACGATGCTTTGGCTATGTATGCCGCTGCCGCTCCGACCGTGAACGCAAGTCCGATGACCTCCGTTCCGAACGTACGTGTCGTATATGCCAGCGTGATCGAGACGAAAGCCTTGACCGTATCTGACTTGCAGTCGGGTTCTACTCAACCTGCTCAAGGAGCCGCTCCTGTTATTACCGTAACGAAGGGAACTCCTTCTACGATCGCTACAGGTACAGGCGTATACTTCTTGAAGAGTGCGAGCAAGGGCGATAAGGGCGGACAATACGCTGTCGCTTACGATAAGAGTGCCGCTTCCGATAAGTTGGTAACCGCGGCAGGTTTCAAACCTTCTATTTATCAACCGAAGGGACAATGGTATATCAAGGAAAACAACGGAATGTATTCGGTTGTAGACCGTAATACGAATACGACTATTATTTCTAACGAGGAGATCTTCGCCGTTCAAGGTATGGCCAATACCTATACATTTGGGGGTAGCACCGATTCTATTACGGTGGAATATCAAGCGAATGTGGATTTAAAGGATAAATTCTTGGGTACTCGTCACTTCTCTGCGGAGGAACTCGCCGATAATGGTTATGTATTGAACTTGATCTCCGGTACTCCGGGTGTAGACGATCTGTATGCGTTTACTTCTGATTCCGTATTGATGATTAAATCCGGTGACGCAGCGAACGCAGCCGCTCTTCGTATCGTGGTTAGCCAAGATTCCGTACAGAATGTAACGGATGGTTTAGGTGCCCGTGCTTTAGGTGATACCTTGTATCATGCGACTTATATGTTGAAAGAACGTTTCAGCAATGATTTGGTTGCCAGCGAGAATGGCGGACCGTTGAAATTATCTGATTATACCGCTCCGTTGGAATTCGTATTCAATACGGCTACGACCGGTGGCAAATACCAGATGGCTACAAGGGTAGGCGCGACCACTCAATATGTTTTTATGAACGTGAATACGGCGAACCTGATCCTTTCCGATAAGGTTAACTACTTCGACTTTGTCGCTGTAGAGGCTCCGGAGTACGCTTCTATCGACAATTCTCACAAGCGTTTCGGTACGAATGGTAAGTTCTTGACGATGAATCCGCTGAATTTCTTCGCCGAAGTGAAGAACGAAGGCCAAGATATCTTGAAGTCAACTTATGAGACTGACAACTTCTCTTTATGGGTTCAAGAAGCCGATACCGTGATCGCTGGTAAACCGTTGTATTTCATCACGACATCGATCTATACGCCGGAGACAACTACCAAAGCTGTTTCTCCTCGCTACTATATGGTATCCTTGCGGGATTCTAACGAGACATTCGTTAGCAATGGCGCTACTTACTACCGTGTAGGCTTCAGCGATAAAGCGAATATCGTTCCGTCTTTGGATAACAACGCTTTGTTCGCCTTCAAGACAACTCAGGATGGTGGTTACTTATTGGAGAACCAGAAAGAGCTGAATCGCACCGTGGCCGCGGGCGAGTTGAAGACTCCTTATGTAGGTGTGGTAAACAATGTTGTGGTAATGTCTAATGTTGGCGTTCCGTTCACGATCGAGAATGCTCCGACTCCGGTTTCCAACGAACAATTGGAAGAGGTTGCCAGCTTCACGGTAATCGCTGGCGAGGCTAGCGTTACGGTCTTGAACGCGGCAGGCAAGACGGTTACATTGTCTAACATCTTAGGTCAGACCACCGCTTCCGCTATCGCTTCTTCAGATAACTTCGTGATGCCGGCATCGAAAGGTATCGTGGTAGTTTCCGTTGATGGCGAGACCGCCCAGAAGGTCGTCGTTAAATGATGAATAACTGATAGTGGATATCAGTCTGTATACTAACGCCGGGATTCCTACTGTATGGTAGGGATCCCGGTGCTTTTTTATAGGTAGGCCATTTGTATGGAGGGATTCTACTCCTCCAGTTTATTCTTTAGATAAGCGATCTTCTTCTCTGATTTCTCTTTCAAGGTGTTCATGCTCTTGATATCGCTTAATACGGTGGCGAGGTTGAAGGTGTTGACGATCGCTTTCTTGTCGGCGTCCGCCATATATATAATGTAAGGCTTGCCTCCCGTGTATTCCACCTTGATCCGCTCTTTCTCGTTATCGTAGATGAACTTGACGGCATCGACGCAGTGCTCCCCCTTGTAGGTCACTACCTCCGTGGTGCTTCCCATATCCTTGAAGCGGTAATTCAGTCCGCCGTCGTACGGGATGGAAGCGGTCTCGGCGAATTGGCCGTCTTTCAGGCTCAGCTTGATTCCCGTATGCTCGATGGGGCGTCCGCCGTAATATACGCTGGCCAGATACATCTCGCCCTCCTCGTTCACGCCGCAACGTACGTAACAACGTTGCACGTTGCGCTCTATCGTCTGCTGTTTCCAGATATAATTGCCGATTTCCTCGTAAACGGAATCCTTCTCGAAAGCGAAGCCTTTCTTCAATCCCTCTACTTCCTCCAGCTTGATAGGGAGTAAGCTGTCGCAGAAAGCGATATTGCGCTCCGCCTCCTTTACTTCTACTTGGCGCATAAGCGTTAATCCCTGCTTCAGCACCTTTACTTCCTTGGGATAGAGCGTCCGGATACTGTCTATCTCGTTCTTCGCCCCGAAAAACTCGTTATTCTCGTACATGGCCCGGGCCTTGTCCAAACGGGCCTGAGCCGCTTTCTCGTCTCCGTTACAGCCCGTTAAAATGGCGGCAATGAGCGTTATACAGATCGCTAACTTTTTCATATCTTTCTCGTTCAATGTATTTGATACCGCAAAAGTACATGAAATTTGATTATCTTTGCGCTCTTTATTGGATTTGAATACATAAATATGTATATAAACGAGGAAGAGATAGTAAATCATATATCCGCGAAGCCTTTCCATTTGATATCGGAGGCGGCGGAAGAGCTAGGTGTTGAGGTATATGTAATAGGCGGATATGTGCGGGATATTTTCTTGAACCGCCCATCCAAGGATATAGACGTGGTAGCGGTTGGCAGCGGTATCGAGTTGGCCAAACGAGTGGCCAAGAAGATCGGGCGTGGCGCTTATCTTTCCGTCTTCAAGAATTTCGGGACGGCGCAGGTGAAAGCCGGCGATCTGGAGCTGGAATTCGTGGGGGCAAGGAAAGAATCCTACAGTCATGACAGCCGTAAGCCTGTCGTGGAAGACGGCACCTTGGAGGATGACCAGAACCGCCGGGATTTCACGATCAACGCCTTGGCCCTTTGCCTGAACAAGGAGCGTTACGGAGAATTGGTCGATCCCTTCGGCGGGTTGGAGGATATGGACGAGCTTACGATCCGTACGCCTTTAGACCCGGATGTTACTTTCAGCGATGATCCGCTCCGGATGATGCGTGCGGTTCGTTTCGCCACTCAATTAGGTTTCTTTATCGATCCCGATACCTTCGACGCCATCATCCGCAACCGGGAGCGTATCTCCATCATCTCCAAGGAGCGTATCGTGGACGAGTTGAACAAGATCGTCCTCTCGCCAAAGCCCTCTATCGGTTTCGACTTGCTGGATAAATGCGGACTGTTGCCATTGATTTTCCCCGAGCTTTGCGCCTTGAAAGGCGTGGAGACCAAGGAGGGGATCGGGCATAAGGATAATTTCGCCCATACCTTGATGGTGCTGGATCGTTTGAGCAAGACTTCCGATAATCTATGGCTGCGTTGGAGCGCCCTCTTCCACGATATCGCCAAGCCTGCCACGAAGCGTTTCGACCCTCGCTTGGGATGGACGTTCCATAATCATAATTTTATCGGCGAGCGGATGATCCCCGGTATTTTTAGGAAGATGAAACTCCCGATGAACGAGAAGATGAAGTACGTGCAGAAGATGGTAAGCCTGCATATGCGTCCGATCGCCTTGTCGGACGATGAGGTGACGGATTCGGCGATCCGCCGTCTGCTGTTTGACGCGGGAGATGATATCGACGATTTGATGAAACTGTGCGAGGCCGATATCACGAGCAAGAACCCGGAGAAGGTTCGCCGTTTCTTGAACAATTTCCGTAAGGTGCGCGAGAAGCTGGCCGATATAGAGGAAAAAGACCGTGTCCGTAACTTCCAGCCCCCGGTATCCGGCGAGGAGATCATGGAGACGTTTGGCTTGGCTCCCTCCAAGCCTGTCGGCGTGCTGAAGGAGGCGATCAAGAACGCCATCCTCGACGGCGTGATCCCGAACGAGTATGAGGCGGCCCGGCAGTTCCTAATACAACGTGCGGAGAAGATGGGGCTGAAGCCGATTCTGTGATCCGGGTATAGTCACAAGGCCCAGTCGTACAGTTGGCACAGTCCCCTGTACGAAGTACTGCGGTACTTCCTAGAGGGTACTGTAGTACTTCGTACAGAGTACTACGGTACTTCGTGCACAGTACACTGTCTAAGAATTTAATCGCTCTACCGCTTTCACGCCGTTTACCGCCTTGATCTTTTTCGTCAGCAAGTTTAATGCGGTCGTATCTCTTACCAATACGGTAAAGTTACCTTGGAATAATCCGTCTACCGAGTTGATGTTTAAGGAGCGAAGCGTGACGTTCGATTCTTTTCCGATCACGGAGGTGATGTTGGTGACGATCGCTATATCGTCCCGTCCGATCACCCGCAGCGTAACCGTATAGCCATTGTCTCCCTTGCCACTCCATTTCGCACGGATGATCCGGTAACCGAAGCGGCTGAACATCTCTTGGGCGTTCGGGCAATCCATACGGTGGATCTTGATACCCTGTGTGGAGACGAAACCGAAAACCTCGTCGCCATAAATCGGGTTGCAGCATTTGGCGAGTTTATATTCGATACCCGTCAGGTTCTTGTCGATCACCAAGACATCCTTGTTCGTCGATATCTCCTCCACCGGAGTCATCGTCACGAATTCCTCGGCGCTACGCACCTCGGTACGCTCGTTCGTCTCCGTCTCCTTGCGGAAAGCCTCCAGATATTCGTCGATTACTTGGTTGGGATCGAGGCGTTCCTCGGCGATCTCGATGTAGAAGTCCGTGACGGTCTTGAATCCTTTCTTCTTGATATAGCGCATCATGGTCGGCTCGTCCATGTCGATCTTCCGGTTCTTGAAGCGGCGCTGCAACATCTCTTTGGCGAATTCCACGGCCTTCACGGTCTCCTCCTTCAAGGCCTGCTTGATCTTCACACGGGCCTTGGAGGTGACGACGAAGTTCAGCCAATCCCGCTTCGGGCTTTGGGCGGGCGACGTGATGACGGATACGCTATCGCCGTTGTTCAAGGTGTATTTGATCGGAACGTTCTTACCGTTCACTTTCGCCGACACGCATTTGCTTCCTAGCTTCGTGTGGATGGCAAAGGCGAAATCGAGGACCGTCGCTCCCTTGGCCAGCTTGATAAGCTCGCCGGTAGGCGTGAAGACGTAGATCTCATCCTTATATAGATCCATCTTGAAATCCTGCATCAAGTCGAGCGGATTATTCTCCTTGGTCTCCAAGGCGGCACGTACGGTATTCAAGAACTCGTCTAGCCCGCTCTCCGCTTTCACGCCCTTGTATTTCCAATGCGCCGCCAGGCCTCGCTCGGCGATCTCATCCATCCGCTTCGTACGGATCTGCACCTCCACCCATTTATTTTGCGGGCCCATCACCGTGATGTGCAAGCTCTCGTAACCGTTGGTCTTCGGGATGGAGATCCAGTCCTTCATACGCTTCGGGTTGGGCTGGTACATATCGGTGACGATGGAGTAGACTTGCCAGCATTCCGAGCGTTCCTTCTCCAGCGGCGTATCCAATACGATCCGGATAGCGAAAAGATCGTAGATACCCTCGAATTCCACCTGCTGCTTTTTCAGCTTGTTATTAATGGAATGTATGGATTTGGTACGCCCCTTGATATCGAACTTGAATCCTGCCGCTGCCAGCTTCCGCTTGATCGGGGCGATGAACTCGGCGATATAAGCGTCGCGGGAGCGTTTCGTCTCATTCAGTTTCCGTTTGATGAAGTCATACTGTTTCCTGTCCGTGTATTTCAGGGAAAGGTCTTCCAGCTCGCTCTTGATAGTATATAAGCCCAACCGGTGGGCGAGGGGAGCGTACAAATAAGAGGCCTCGGTAGCCAGCCGGATACGATCATCCTCTTGCATCTGTTTTCCCATACGCATGAGGCAGAGGCGGTCGGCGATCATAAGCAAGATCACACGTACGTCCTCGGCAAACGAGAAAAGCAAATGATGGAAATTCTCCGAGTTGACGGCGGTGTTCCGGGCATACAGGTCGGAGGTCTTCAAGAGGCGACGGATGATCAAGGTCACGTCCGCTCCGAATTTCTGCTCCACTTCCTCTATCGTGATCGCTTTCTTCAATACCGGGCGGTATAATAGGAGGGCGATGACCGAGGTGCGTTTCAAGCCAATCTCCAAGGTGGCGATCAAGGCCGTGTCAATATTTCGCAATAAACCGTTGATACCATTCTTATCCCTGCCGTAGCAATCGAGGGCGACAACCCGCTTCATCAGCTCCTTCATCTTTCGGATATCTTCCCTCTCGAGGAAAGAGTAAAGGTTTCGTAACAGGAGCCTGTATTTGGAGAAGAACAGCTTCTTTTCCTCAGACGTAAAGAATCCAATTGTATCCATAGTTATATCATTTTTATTGCCCGGTTGAGGACAAACCGCAAAACATGCTGTAAAAATACTTTTTTCTATGGAATTTCAACATGTATCTTGCGGTTATTTTATACATTTGCGATACACATAGCGCATAAGTGCCCTGTGGTGTTACTGATGAGATTATTCACATTAAATACTATACTATGTTAAACGCAAACGATTTAGAACAGCTGAAAGCCAAAGGAATCAGCGAAAAACAGATTGAAGAGCAACTCGCTTGCTTCGTAAAAGGTTTCCCTTTCCTTGAGATAGCGGCCTCCGCTTCGGTAGAAAAAGGTATTATGGTAATATCTAAAGAGGAACAGGCTTCTTATATGGATGCTTGGGACGCTTATCTGGCTAAAAACAAGAAAATCGTAAAATTCGTACCTGCCTCCGGCGCTGCTAGCCGTATGTTTAAGAATCTGTACGAGTTCCTTTCTGCGGATTATAAGGAACCGATGAACGCTTTCGAGAAGAAATTCTTTAGCGAGATCGAGAAATTCGCTTTCTATAAGGCTTTGGACAAGAAGTGCGTGGAGAATACAGGGAAAGATATTCCTGCGTTGGTAGCCTTGGGCGAGTACAAGGAGGTGGTATCCAATTTATTGGAGCCGAAAGGCTTGAATTACGGACAGCTACCGAAAGGCTTGTTGCTTTTCCATAAATATGCCGATACGGTTCGTACGGCGATGGAAGAACATTTGGCCGAAGGCGCCATGTACGCCAAGAATAACGCCGGCGAGGTGAATATCCATTTCACGGTATCTCCGGAGCATCAGGCTTTATTCGAGCAATTGGTTGCCGATAAATCTGGCGAGTACGAGGAGAAGTTCTCTGTGAAATACGATGTCTCTTTCAGTATCCAGAAACCGAGTACTGATACGGTAGCGGCCGCTATGGATAACACGCCGTTCCGCGATAAGAATGATAAGTTATTGTTCCGTCCGGGTGGGCATGGAGCCTTGATCGAGAATTTGAACGATGTGGATGCCGACGTGGTATTTATCAAGAATATAGATAACGTGGTTCCGGATAGCTTCAAATGCTCTACGGTTATCTACAAGAAGGTGATCGCCGGTGTCTTGGTAACATTGCAGGAGAAAGCCTTCAGATATCTGGAACAGATCGAGACCGGCAAATATACCCATGCCGAGGTAGAGGAGATGATTCATTTCTTGCAAGACGACCTATGTATCAAGAACCCGGATACGAAATTACTGGAAGACGCCGAGTTAATCCTGTATATCAAGAGCAAACTGCTTCGCCCGTTGCGTGTATGCGGTATGGTGAAGAATGTGGGCGAGCCGGGTGGCGGTCCGTTCCTTGCGGTGAATCCGGACGGTACGGTTTCCTTGCAGGTGCTTGAAAGCTCCCAGATCGATATGAGCGATCCGGCTAAGAAGGCGATGTTTGAGAAGGGTACTCACTTTAATCCCGTGGATTTGGTTTGCGCCGTTAAGAATCACAAGGGAGAGAAATACAACTTGCCGGATTATGTGGATAAGAATACGGGCTTCATCTCTTATAAGAGCAAGGATGGCCGCGAATTGAAAGCGCTGGAATTGCCGGGCTTGTGGAACGGTGCCATGAGCGACTGGAACACGGTATTCGTAGAAGTTCCTATCGAGACATTCAACCCCGTGAAGACGGTGAACGACCTGTTACGCCCCGAACATCAATAAATACCCAGTTGTAGAGACGAGGCACGCCCCGTCTCTACAACTAGATCCTTATATTTTCGGTAATTCCCACGGTGCCCTGTATTCCTTGCACAGCAGCTTATCCGCCTCCGCGTCATGGAAACTCTTTCCATCCCAAGATAATTTTTTCCCGGTCCGATAAGCGATATTCCCCAATTGCGAGAACTTGGCGATATGTGCTCCGATCTCTACGCTCGCGTTGCAATTCCGGTTCCGGCTCTTGATACATTCCAAATGATTCTTCGCATGCAAATTCAAGCCACCCTCTCCGTATGACTTCTTCAAGGGAACAGCCTCCATGCGGGCCTGTCCGTTTACTTTTTCCGGAATAACCTCCCAGCCGCTACGATCGATCACCAAGGTACCGTTCTCGCCAACGAATCCTAGGCCATGATTCCGTCCGTAGGCCCCGTCGTCAATGCCGATCGCATGATCCCACATAACGGTGAAGTCCTTGAATGTATAGATGGTTTGCAATAAGTCCGGGGTCTCGCAAGCATCATCCGGATAACCGAACTTGCCTCCGGATGCCATGATGGATTCCGGTGCGGTAACGTTCATGCCATATAATGCGTAGTCTAACAGGTGAACACCCCAGTCTGTCATCAAACCTCCCGCATAATCCCAGAACCAACGGAACGTGAAATGAAAACGGTTCCGGTTGAATGGGCGTCGTGGTGCCGGCCCTAGCCACATATCATAATCAACACCGGCAGGAACCGCCTCATCCGGCTTTACGGGGATGGAAGGGCACCAACCCTGATAAGAGAAGACACGTACCGTACGGATCTTCCCTAGCTGTCCTCCATGTACGAACGCCATGGCATCTTGCCAATGCGGATCGCTTCGTTGCCATTGTCCCACCTGTACAACCCGATTGTATTTCTGGGCCGCACGTACCATTATATTACATTCCTCGATGCTGTTGCCTAGCGGTTTCTCACAATACACATCCTTCCCGGCTTGGCAAGCGGATACCATTTGCAGACAGTGCCAATGATCGGGAGTTCCTACGATTACGAGATCGATATCCTTATTATCTATCAATTTACGCCAGTCTTTATACAAATGCTTCACTTTCTTCCCGGTGATCTTCTCGGTCTCTGCCGCCCGGTTGTTTAATACGTTCTCATCGATATCCGACAAGGCGATACACTCTACTTCCGGATTACGAAGGAACGCTTTTAGGTCTTCGAATCCCATGCCGTTACATCCGATAAGCCCAACGCCTATCTTATCGTTTGCGCCCACACCGGCATTCCCAGCTTTAATGAAAAAAGGACTGATGGTAAGTCCGGCACCGAGCAAGGCGGTCTGCCGGAGAAAATCTCTTCGTGTTGTCATATGGTCTATACAGATTTAAGTATACGCGATATTAGTAGTATTTTATGACAATCGCAAATATATAAACCTCATTCTCTTGGAATCTCGTCATTTCCGTAGGTGTGAGAAAAGGGCATTGTAAAAAAAGTTATTAAAATATATAGGAATACTACGTATCGCATAATAGATTACCTTTGTTCCCCGTTATAGGTACTTGAAAGAGACCTATATGAATAATAGGGAGGTGTGATCCTTTTTCAATATGAATTATAAAGATTTTGAAGTATGAAGGTACAAAGTTTTGTTTTATGCTTTTTATTGACGCTACTCTCCGTCTCTTGTATCCGGGAGGAGGCGCCCAATGCGGAAGCGGATATCTTATCGTGTACGGTAGATGGCGATATATTGAAAACCGAGCCGGAGATCGACAACGAGTCCGTGACGCTGACCGTGAAAAGTGACGCCGATATTACAAACCTAGCCCCGGTATTCACCTTGACTCCCGGCGCTACTATCAAGCCTGCTAGTGGCACCGCTTTTGATTTTACGACCCCGAGAACCTATACGGTTACTTCCGAGGATGGCCACTGGACGAAGACCTATACGGTACGTTGCATCGTCTCTGGTGTGAGCACGGAATATCATTTCGAGCATATAACGATGGAGCCGAAGAATGAACGTTATCAGATATTCTATGATTTCACGTCGAATGGAGATTCCGTGACATGGGCGAGTGGTAACGCCGGTTTTGGCTTGACGGGTGTACCCAAGACTCCGTTGGATTATCCCACCATGCAAGACGATAACGGATATGTCGGTAAATGCGCTAAGTTGGTGACCCGCAGCACGGGTAGTTTCGGTAGCGGATTCGGTATGCCTATCGCCGCGGGAAACCTTTTTATCGGTACGTTTGATTTGCTGAACGCTATTCCGGACGCAAGGAAAGGCACGAGATTGGGACGTCCTTTCGATCATGTGCCGACTTACTTGAGTGGTTATTATAAATATAAAGCGGGTGAGTCGTATAAAGTGAATGGCGAGGAGGTAAAAGGTAAGAAAGACCAATGTGATATCTACGCCATCTTCTATGAGACGGATGAGAATGTGAAATATTTGGATGGTTTCAACGGGCTGACAAGCCCGAACCTGATATCCGTTGCCCGGATCAGCGATCAGAAAGAGACGGATGAGTGGACGCGTTTCTATATCCCGTTCGTGGCTAAGCCCGGTAAGGTGATCGATAAGGATAAGCTGGCGAAAGGTGGTTATCAGTTATCCATAGTCTTCTCTTCGAGTTTGAAAGGTGATGTCTTCGAGGGAGCGGAAGGTAGCACGCTTTGGATCGATGAGGTTGAGATAATCCAGTCCGGTGAGAACTAAAAAAACAAGAGGATATGAAAAGATATATAGTATTAATAGGTATACTGTGCCTGTCGGGTGTCGTTACGTTGAAGGCGCAGCAGGAAAGAAACCAAGGAATCATCTGGTCTTCCCTAAGGGGATTGGAATATACGGTAAAGGCTGGTATCAATATCGGCGGAACCGCTCCGGTGCCATTGCCTCGTGAGATTCGTGCGATAGATAGTTATCGCCCTACGCTTTGTGTCTCCATAGAGGGCGATATCAAGAAATGGTTCGGCGAGAGCAAGGAATGGGGTATGATGATCGGTCTCCGTCTGGAGAATAAAGGTATGGAGACAAAAGCGACGGTTAAGAATTACAGCATGGAGATCATTGGCTCCGGCGGTGAGAAGCTGAAAGGAAACTGGACCGGCGGCGTGCAGACGAAAGTGGAGAACACTTATTTCTCGATACCGGTCGTGGCTCTTTACCAATTGAATAACCGGGTGAGTTTCTCGGCGGGACCATTTGTCTCGTTCGCTACAAACCGGAACTTCTCCGGCTACGTATACGACGGATATCTGCGTGAGATCAATCCTACCGGTACGAAGGTGGAGTTTTCTGGTGACAACCGTGCTTCCTATGATTTCTCGGATAACTTAAGAAAGTTTCAGTGGGGAGCGCAGATCGGTACAGAATGGAAAGCGTTTAAGCACCTTATCGTATACGCTGACTTGACATGGGGATTGAACGATATCTTCCAAAAGGATTTCGATACGATTACCTTCGGGATGTATCCGATCTATCTGAACGTAGGCTTCGGATATGCGTTTTAGGAATTGATATGAATCAAAATAAGGCTATCCCGGACAAGGATAGCCTTTTTTATTAAAAGATTATTATGGAAATAAATTATTTTTTATAACTTTGGGGCGATAATTCTCAGACCAAGTTACATTTTATCTTATATTATTAACAAAATTACCATGAAAGAAAACACTAAGAAGGGCGTAAGCCGTAGAGAGTTTTTGGGTCTTTCCGCACTAGGATTGGCTAGTTTAACAATTCTTCCCAGTTGGGCCATGAATGGCGTTCGTATCGCTCCGAGCGATCGAGTCGTTTTAGGTTTTATCGGCCTAGGTCAGCAAGCATTATCAGACTTTAAAGGATTTGCCGCATGTCCGGGCGTACAGGTTGCCGCATGTTGTGACGTGGACACGATGAAAACAGAGCGTTTCAGAAGACGTGTCGCTGAATGGCAAGCTTCAAAGGGAATGAACCAACGTTGTGATCAATATGAGTTTTACGAGGATTTGCTGGAGCGTAAGGATATCGATGCTATCGAGGTCGCTACCCCGGACCATTGGCATGCTTTGGCTACCATCCATTCTTGTCAATCCGGAAAAGACGTATATTGCCAGAAACCGTTGGCTTATACGATCTCCGAAGGCTTGGCTATGGTGAAGGCTGTACGTAATAACAAACGTGTGCTTCAAGTAGGTAGCCAGCAACGTTCCAGCAAAGAGTTCCAAGCTGCGATCGATATGGTTCAGAATGGAGCCATCGGTCATATAGAGAAAATATATGCACGTGTAGGTGAGCCTCCTACGCCGCTGAGCTTGCCGGAAATGCCGGTTCCCGCTAATTTGAACTTCAATCAGTGGATGGGTCCGTTGAACGATCCGAAGATCCATTATCATCCCGATTTATGTCCTCCTATTTCTCTGGATCCGGAAGAGAACGAGAAACTATGGGGTGCATGGCGTTGGTATCAAGAGACCGGTAATGGTTATACCGCTGACTGGGGCGCTCATATGTTTGATATCGCCCAAGCTGCTATCGGTATGGATGGTTCTGGTCCGGTTGAGTTTACGCCCAAGGGATACAATGGCACACAATATTCAACTATGCGCTATGCGAATGGTATCGTAATGACTGAACAACCTTATTTGGAGGATAATCCGGATGCGCAGGGTATTAAGTTTGTCGGAGATAACGGTTGGATCGAGGTAGCTCGTGGCTACATCAACTGCTCTGATCAGTCTAAGATCCCCTCCGACCTGAAGAACTTGATCGAGAAGCGCCCGAGAATGATGACTCCGGAAGAGCGTAAGAAGATGTATGAGGAATATATGAAGAAGCTGAAAGACAGTAAAAAGAAGGGTAACGATGCTGGCAATTATGAGACTAGCGCTCCGCATATGCAGAACTTCATCGACTGCGTTCGTTCACGTGAGAACCCGATCGCTCCGGTTGAGGTAGGTTGCAGTACGAATACGCTTTGTTGCTTACAGAATATCGCTCGTGAGCTAGGCCGTCCGGTTAAATGGAACCCGGCTACATTAAGCTTCGGTAATGATAAGGAGGCGGCTTCCCACCGTTTGTACTGGTATCAATATCGCAACCCGTATTCATTGCCTTATTTCTGTAAATAAGCCTATTTAAATAGAATGATGTTATGAGTAACAGACGGGATTTCTTAAAAAATATCTCTCTCTTTGCCGCTGGTGGATTGCTGGCTGGTAAAGCCGGTTCCGTAAATGCGGCGAACGCTGCGTTGGGAGTTGTGGATGAGGTCCATGCCGGCAAAGAGATTGGCTTGCAGATCTATTCTTTATCCCAAGAATTATATAAAGGCGACGTGGCCGCTAATCTTCGGAAGGTGAAGGATATGGGATACTCCAAGCTGGAGTTGGCGGGTTATGGTAAAGGCGCTATCGGAGGTGTTCCTATGATGGACTTCAAGAAAATGGCGGAAGACGCAGGCTTGAAGATCATTAGCTCGCACGTGAATCCAGTCGACGCATCTATCTCTGACCCTTTTAAGGCTATGATTTTCAAATACTCGAAGGAGGTTACCCCAAAGATCATGGAGTATTGGAAAGCTACGGCTGCCGATCATGCGAAACTAGGCTGTAAATATTTGATCCAGCCGATGATGCCGACGATTACTACGCACGATGAGGCTAAACTTGTTTGCGATATTTTCAATCAGGCCTCGGATGTTATCAAGGCGGAAGGTATCGCCACTGGTTTTGGCTATCATAATCATAATATGGAGTTCAATCGGGTCGCGACGAAAGAGCAACAGGAGAAGGTGAAAGGAAATCCTTTCGCCGCTTTCATGAAAGTTGGAGACCATATTTATGACTTGATGCTGAAAGACACGGACCCGAGCAAGGTTTACTTCGAGATGGATGTTTATTGGACTGTCATGGGACAAAACGATCCTGTCGAGTATATGCAGAAACATCCGGATCGTATCAAGGTATTACATATCAAGGATCGTGCCGTATTCGGCCAAAGTGGTATGATGAACTTTGAGATGATATTCAAGCAAATGTATGCGAACGGAATCAAAGACTATTTCGTAGAGTTGGAGCAGATGCCGGACGGACGTACTCAATTTGCGGGTGTGAAGGATTGCGCCGACTATTTGATCAAGGCTCCTTTTGTAAAATGAAGTAACAATCGATAGATCGTAAGCCTCGGGGTTAATAGACTCCGGGGCTTTTTTATTAGATGAAAGGCAACATAAACGGGTCTATTTTGTTTTTATAAAAAGAAGTTTATATCGCAAAAATCAAGGAAAGGATGAGTTCTAGGATAAGGAAGATATTGAAACATACGGTGATCACTGTTTTATCGCTGGCTGTATTGTTCCTAGTTTTGAATCTTTTCCTGACAGGTCGTTTGGAGCGGTACCTGAAAAGAGAACTGATAGAGCGTACGGCGAATGCTACGGATGGTTTTTATCGCCTTTCTTTCGATAAGCTTTCTATTAGCTTCTTCAAGGGAGAGCTAAGGCTAGAGGGTATTTCATTGGAGCCGGACTCTAAGGTCTTTGAACATTGGGCCGCCTTGGATAGCTTGCCCGATACCTATGTAAGTACCCGGATTGAGGTGATAGATTTTAAGGGAATTAATTTGGTATGGCGATGGAATTACCGGCAACTCCATTTCAATACCTTTGAGATCCGCTCACCGGAGGTTCGTGTATACGGCTCTTCCGGATCAAACCCGTTAGTTTCCGGACTGGCGGCAGATACGGTAGAGCATGCCGAATCGAAGACCTTGTACGAGGTGATCTCTCCATACATAGATGCCCTGAGCGTAAAGACCTTGAACTTGGAAAATGCCAGTATTTCTTATAATGTGGAAAACCAAGTCTCGCCGATTATCTATACGTTGAATAACGTAAGTTTCCATGCGTATGGTTTTATGTTGGATTCTACCTCTTCACGGAGCGGGAAGCTGTTGTATTGCGATAACTTCGATTTTGTCACGAACCAGCCGCAAACCTTGTTGGTAAATAATGATTTTAAGTTGGAGACGGATAGTATATGCCTCAGTACCCAAGATTCCATTATCTATATCCAAAAAATCCAATTGCTTCCGCAAGAATTATTGTGGGGGGAGACCAATCGGAAACCAACGAATTATCTGGAAGGGAAGGTACAAACCGTAGAGATACAAGGGATTCACTTTAGACGGGAAGAAGCCTTGAACTATTTGTCCGCCCGTAATTTTGAGATACAATCTTCGGATATTAAGGTGTATGACTTGACTCGGGAGAAGAAGCAGGCGAATGCCGATGCGGATTCTTTGGTGCAAGCCTTATCGTTATATGATGTGATCTCTCCGGTACTACATAGTATATCCGTGGATCAAATACGAATAGAGCGAACCGCACTTCACTATTCCTTAGCCTTGAAAGGGCAGATAGAGGACTTCTCGATCCCTGAGTTTAATTTCCATGCGGAAGGTCTTCTGATCGACTCCTTGGTAGCTCCGGGCGAGGAACTGAATTATTTTCGTTCCATTGCGTTTGAGGCGAATGATATACAAGGGATCATGAGGGCTCGTAATCATCGGTTCGATATTAAGCGTTTGGCGATGAATACGGCCTTAGGCTCGTTTCATATAGATAGCATGCGACTACGTCCGTTGTCGGTCCGCTCCCGTAATGATTATTTGTCGGGAAGTATCGATACGATCCGGATAGACGGGTTGGCGTACGACAAAGGTGTTAGCGCAGATTTACTGAAGGTTCGGTCGCCTCGCTTGGTTTATTATAAAACGCCTTCTGTTGAATCTCCGGATAAAGGAAAAAGCGCATCTGTAAATAGCCGTGTGGATGTGGAAAGTTTGTTAAATCCTTTCCTTCAGTATCTTTCCATCCGTAAGATCCAGATTCAGAACGCAAATGTGACATTGGAGGATCGTGAGATAAATGACACGACCCGGTACCGACTCAACGGCCTTAATTTCTTTGCTACGAATTTCTTGGTGGATGAGCAAACGAACCGGAGTGGGCAATTGTTTTTCAAGTATGATCATTTTGGTCTTAGTTTCCGGGATTTCGATAACTATTTACCGGGGAAGGATCTGCGTGTGACTATAAGAAAAGGTTCGCTATCCACCGTAAACGGCTCTTTCCGTCTACAGGATGTGACTTTGGCTGCTAAAAAAGACTCGATACGTTTTTCAACCCCATTGATTTCTTTAACGGGAATCCGGATTCCCAAGAATAGCATCTATCAGATCGGGTTTGACCGATTTGATTTATCCGATGGTGATTTTTCTATGTCTTGGGGATCGGATACGACAATATTGCGGACTGAGAGCCAAAAGGATATCCAATTGGCTTTGGAGAATGTGTTTGTGGATTTGAAGAAGAAGACGTTTCAATTAGGTGATCTTCAGCTACAGACGAAGGATATCGATATACCGTTGGATAACGGCTTCTACCGTTTGAAAATCGGGGGGCTGGATTTGAGAGAGTCAGGTTTGAGGTTGGATCACGTACATTTAGTCTCGCCTTATTCTAAAATGGAATTCGCTTATAAACAGCCTAAGCATCAAGATTGGTTTGACGTGAAGGTTGGGAACGTGAGATTGACCGACGTGGATATTCCCGGATATTTCTCAACCAAGGAATTACATGTGGGAGGGCTCTGGATAAACGATGTCTTATTACAAAACTTAAAGAACCGGAAGATCCCGGTGGAGCCTCATATCGTCCCGATGATTTATGAGGGTTTGCAAAAGGCTCCGGTCCGTTTCAAGATAGATACGGCTTCCATTGCCAATTTCTCCGTGGTTTATGAGGAATTGCCCGTTAAAGGTGACAAACCCGGTAAGCTTTATTTTACCGATATGAACGGCCAATTCTCAGGATTGACCAATATCGTTTCCTATCCGGAGCAATTCATCAGATTGCATGCGGACGGGAACCTGATGGGATCGGGGCATTTCACGGCTACATGGCAACTCCCCGTGGATTCATTATATGACCGCTTTCTATTGGATGCCCGTTTGGATAGCCTAGACTTGCTTTCCTTAAATGAGATCATAAAACCTCTGGCGCCGGCGGAAGTAGTGAGCGGTTGGGCACAGGATGTGGTCTTTCATATGGATGCCTCAAGCCGGAAAGGCCGGATACGGTTAGACTTCCCGTACCGGAAATTGAAAGTGGCTTTATTGAAAGAGAAAGACGGAGAGACCACACAAAAAGGTTTCTTGTCGAGATTGGCGAACTTAGTTCTACGGGATAATAATCCGGCTCATCCGGAGCGAAAAGATAGTAAATTGCGTAAGGTCGATATGGAAATTGTGCGAGATCCGTATCATTCCACGTTTAACTATCTATGGCAGATGCTAAGACCAGCCTTGGTGGAATCAGTTGGAGTCTCGAAAAAAGAACAGGATGCGGCCTTGAAAGTGGCAGGTTTCTTCACGAAGGTAAAGCGCTTTTTCGGTCTCGATAAAAAGAAGGATAAGCGGGAGGAGATTGATACAAATAATAAGGAAATAGAACCTTTAAAAGAATAAATAATGGAATATACAGTAAATCACTATCCGGAGAAACATCGTTTCGAGGTAGTAGAAGACGGCTTGACAGCCTATGTGGAATATCGTTTAAGAGGAGATGCCTTGGACATTATCCATACCATTGTCCCAAAAAACTTGGAAGGGCGTGGGATTGCGGCGACTCTTGTTGAAACAGCTTATAAATACGCAAAGGAACAGGGGTTGCGCCCTTTGGCTACCTGTTCCTATGCGGTTGTGTGGTTAAAACGCCATCCGGAGTTTTAATCCTTGATCGTAATACCTAACATTCTAGCGATGTCCAGTGCTTGTAAGGAGGTTACGGTAGCACCTTTCAACTCTCCTCCGGGAATCGAGCCAATACGTATACCGGCGATCTCGGAGGAAGTAAGATCGATCCCTTTCAAAGAGGTCCGGTGAAACTCGGCCTCTACTAAATTACAATGTTCGAATTCTACGTTCGTAAATTGGCAATTGTCCAATCCGCCTCCTCGTAAAAAGCATTGATTAAAAGATACGTTCCGGAGTTTGCTCATGGAGAAGATTACATAATCTCCTTTGCAATCCCGGATGGTAGTATGATTAAAGATCGATTCGGAGAAATTCGTTCCGGTAAGTTTACATCCAATGAACTCTACCCGGTAAAAGCCACATCCGGATAAATTTATATTTGATAGATCACAGTTCTTAAATACCACATCGCTAAACTGAGATTTACGATAATTGCAAGCAATGAAACCACAATTGGTGAATAAGCAGGAATTAACGGATAGGTTCTGTTTAGATACGTCCTCGACGCATAATCCATTGAAAGAACATTCCGCAAAATCATCCTCTTGTCTGGATATACAATCCATCCAGTCCACATCCTCCCGTAAGTTTTTTACCAATCTAGGCGCTGTTATTTTCAACATGTTATTGTTTCCTATTTTAATTTAGATGGTAAAGATAACGGATTTGGGCTAAATAAACGATATCTTTACTTTATAGTTCATTTTAGCAATATCGGAAAAGTGTGTTCGGGATAATTCTTCTACTTTTGCCTTGAAATCCTAAGAATCATGCGAATAAAGACAACGACAAAGACAGAGTATCAACAACGTATCAATGTATTGGTTGAATACATAAATAATCACTTAGGCGAGGATATCGATCTAAATAAGCTGGCGGAGATATCCGGATTCTCTCGTTGGCATTTTCATCGGATCTTTGCGGAGTTCTTAGGGGAACCGGTTGGTACGTTTATCGTTAGGATGCGGGTTGAGACGGCCGCTCGGCTTTTGCGTTACACGGAAATACCTGTCAAGGAGATCGCCTATAAGGTAGGATATGACGTACCCTCTTCTTTGTCTAAGGTTTTTCGCCAGTTTTATGGGATTTCTCCAAATGAATATAGAAACAATAAAGATTATGTAATTATGGAACCGAATAGAATAATGCCCGATATGGAATTGAAGGTCGAGGTAAAAGATTTACCCGGCAAACAAGTAGCCTACATTCGTCTAAACGGAGGGTATAAAGAAATCGATTATCTGGGAACTTGGATGCGCTTGCTCCAATTCGCCAAGGAGCAAAACATCCAGCCATTGAGTTTTTCACCGATCTGCTTGTACCATGATGATCCGAAAGTGACCTCACCGGATAAGCTGCGTACCGATATTTGTATGGAAGTCGCTCCTTCGGTTTGCCCTAAAGGGGAGATTGGTACGAAAAAGGTATTGGAAGGGCGTTTTATGGTCGCTCTTTATAAGGGAACTTATCAGCAATTAGGGGCTGTGTATGATACGCTTTACGGCAAATATCTCCCCGAGATGGGTCTTTCCTTACGAGAAGTGCCTAGCGGCGAGATCTACTTGAATGATCCTCGTAATACGAAGCCGGAGGATTTATTGACTCAGATTTATGTGGCGGTAGAATAATAAGAGCTAGAGAGGTTTCTGAAGTGAATAAATGAATTAATCTTGATTGCCGTCTTCTATAATTAGCGGCAATCAAGATTTTTAATATTTTAGATGCGATAGTATGATGTGATAACTTATATACTTGCTTTTACAAATTCATTATCGATCCAATAAGTCGCTTCTTCGGAAGTGAATTTCAATATACAATAGCTCGGATCTATTACTCCTCCAGGGAAATGAGCGAACATCCAGTCAGACCAAAGGGCTTTCTTGATTTCCATATCGGAAACGATCTCGACCTTACCCGTTAACACGATACTGTCTCCTCCTTTCATAAAGCAAACTCCGGCTTTCGGGTTGAGTTGGAATTGTATTGTCTTATCAGAGAACGTGCCTGTAGAGAACCATATTTGGGAAATACCATCCGCTTTTATTTTTCCCATAGGAACCGGACGGGGATAACCCTCTTCCGTAACAGACGCGAGCATAGCGGTATCACATTCCGTTAATATGGAAATTGCTTTTTCCTCGATTAGCTTGAGGTCTATCATCTGGACGGGTATACATAAATCGATCATACATTTATCTTGTGGATGTTGATCGAGGGGGATGCTTTGATAGATCTCGAATGATTTGCCCGCACAAGGTTTGCATTGGTGTTTGGATGTAAGCGTGTACATCAAGCTCCATGCGGCGGGTATTTCATCCGTTCCTATCTCAAAATGCCCGATCGCATAAAGTCCTCCGGATAATAATCCTTTTGAGATCTCACTTTCTCCCTCTACCTCTTGAGGCACTGTTAAACCGATATCCACACTTAACTCCTTTCCTTCGTGTTGGTAAACTGATATCAGTTTATTTGCCGGACCGTTTATAAGTCCTTTTGGCCCGGCCCATTGCATAAGCTTTCTGATAGAGCTTGGGATCAAGCTTATATCTCCTTGATGATGAAGATACACGATGTGTGTAGCTTGTAGTTCTTTTAGTTCAAAAGTGTAATTCATAAGATTCTTATTTGTAAAAGTTCAATAGTGCAAACATACGGAATGACTATTCTTTCTGGTTGTAAAAAAACGACTTTTTATGTGATAGATTCTTGCGATTTTATTTTTAATCAAATATAAGTAAGCGGTTCATCCGCAGGATTTGGTAAAGTCAGGAAGTAAGAGGGAACGTCTCCCGCTAAACGCTTGAATTCTTTGATAAAGTGGGAATGGTCATAGTAGCCGCAATCTAAGGCGATGCTGCTTAAGTCCGTGTGTGGGGCGTTCCTCAGTACTTCTATGGCATATTGGAATTTTATGATCCGGCTGAATTCTTTGGGGGTATATCCGGTGGCATCCTTGAACTTACGTTGGAAATGTCGCTGGCAGATGCAAATCTTGTCGATCAAGTTTTGTACGGGTAGCTGTCCGTAGGACTGTTTTATAAATGAGGTGGCGTATATAATTTGTCTGTCTACTTGAATGGATTGGGTGAGAAGGCGTATAAGATAGCCTTCGATAATGCGGATACGGACGGAATCGTCCGGTTGTTCGCAAAGCATCTCGGCAAAGGAATTATCGAATAAAAGGTTAATATCTGAAGACTGGATGCGAAGATCGGCAAACTGTCCCAAAGGCTCATTCGTGAAAGCTGCCAGCCCACAGGGTTGGAAACGAACTCCTAGCATATGTAGGGAATCTGTCGTAGCGGTAAGATTGGAATAAGACCTCATGGGACCGACAAAAAAGGAACGATAAGGCTGCATGATCATTTGATGCTCATCCGCGGGAATTGTCATATTCCCGATGGAAAAGATGAAATCCGTGCAGCCGTCCGCTAAAATCTTAAAGCGTGTTCCTATTTCCGCATAACCTTTAAACACCCAAAACTTATCGATGAAGGGTGCTAAAAGGGCGCATGGGGTAAATTCTCGATACATACGATTTTATTCAAATAGTAGATCCTATGATTTGTTTTATTTCTTTTCCAAAAGATACATATAATCGCCATAACCTTCTTCTTTCATTTTTGCTTTGGGAATAAATCTCAGGGATGCGCTGTTGATGCAGTATCGTAATCCGCCCTTATCTGTCGGACCATCATTAAATACGTGTCCCAGATGTGCGTCTCCTGTTTTACTGCGCACCTCTATCCGTTTCATGCCATGAGAATTATCGGTATTTTCCATAACAAGGTCTTTATCTATCGGTTTTGAGAAGCTAGGCCACCCACAACCGGAGTCGAACTTATCTGTCGATATGAACAAAGGCTCTCCTGTGGTGATATCTACGTAAATACCTTCACGCTTTTCGTTCCAATATTCATTTTTAAATGCTCTTTCCGTGGCATTTTCTTGTGTTACCGCATATTGCTCGGCCGTCAGTTTGGAGCGTAGTGTCGTATCATCCTGTTTCTGGAATTTCTTTTCAGAAAGGGGCTTGCCGGTCGTTTTCTCCTTATTTGCTTTACGTGCGAAATCGAATAGTTCCGGACTTATATGGCAATAACCGTCCGGATGTTTGCCTAAGTAATCTTGATGATATTCTTCTGCCGGATAGAAATTAACTAATGGCTCCACCTCGACAACGATGGGCTTGGAGTACTTTTTAGCCAATGTCTCTATAGCCTCTTTGATGATAGGCAGATCGGCGGCGTTGGTGTAATAAATGCCGGTACGGTATTGTGATCCTCTGTCATTACCTTGCCGATTGAGACTTGTAGGGTCTATGGTCTTGAAGTATAGTTCTAACAATAGTTTTAAATCGGCTTGTTGAGGATCGTAGCTTACTTCTACTGTCTCGGCAAATCCGGTATTGTCGTTACATACCTGTTCGTAGGTTGGATTTTTGATGCTTGTTTTACCGTTGGCATAACCCACTTGGGTACTAGTAACACCATTGATTTGTTTCATGAAATGTTCTGTTCCCCAGAAACATCCTCCGGCAAAAAAGATTTTACTTTGTGCATTCATTTTAGTTGTTTTAGATAGTTGATCACTCATTTTTGTTTGTGCGATTACTAAACCGCTTGCCAATAGCAAAACGATAGTCAAAATTACATGTTTCATCTTATATATATATTATTATATAACCAAAATATTAAGAAAATGGTTTCAACTAAAAGTCGTATGCCTTCATGCGGAGGATTATATGCTTGGCTATTATTTGATTTTTGTCCCACCGAATACCTCGCTCATATCCATATGGTCAAGAGCCGTGTCTATCTGATTGATCTCGGCGGGATTTATCTTTATATCCACAGCTCCCGCATTCTCTTTTAGCCGGCAGAGATGACGAGTTCCGGGAATAGGAACGATCCACGGCTTTTTTTGTAGCATCCAAGCTAGGGATATTTGTGCGGGAGTAGCATGATGCTCATCGGCCAGATGGTTTATGAGATCTAGAAGAGGCTTGTTCTTCTCGAAACTTTCTTTTTTGAATTGCGGCATAGTTGCCCGGTAATCATTTTGAGGGTTGAATACGCTTTTGACATCATAGCAAGCGGAAAGTAAACCGTTTGCCAATGGCGAGAAAGCAACGAAGCCAATGCCTAATTCCTCTAGAGAGGGGAAAAGGTTTTCATGCCAACGTGCCATCATGGAATAACGATTTTGTATGGCGGTTATAGGACAGACCTTATGCGCACGGCGAATATAGTCCTCGCCCGCCTCTGATATACCCCAATGCAATACTTTGCCTTCCTTGATCAAGTAGGCCATCGTGTCAGCTACCTCTTCCGGTTCTACTTGGGGATCTATGCGATGCTGATAGTAAAGGTCAAGATGGTCTGTCTTAAGTCTGGCTAAAGAACCTTCCACGGCTAAACGAATCGACTTCGGTTTAGAATTCGGGATAAGGGGATAAGGGCCACATTCGCTAGACTTATCAAAAGTGAGTCCAAACTTAGTAGCGATCACGATTTTATCACGAAATGGCTTTAAGGCATCGCCTAAAAGCTCCTCATTGTCATGAGGATTCGTGTTTGTACCATATACTTCGGCCGTATCGAAGAAGGTATATCCCATATCAACGGCGAGGGCAAATAATTCCGTCATCTCTTTTCTGTCGGCAGGTGCGCCATAAGCATGGCTCATACCCATGCAACCCAATCCTATAGCTGAGACCCTAAGTCCGCTTAATCCCAAAACTCTGTATTCCATATTTATTTATATTTTATCTGAGCGCAAAGTTGGGAAGAAGTATCTCCACCGGTGTAACAACAATTGCGGATATAAATACAATTATTTCGGTTTTCTGTAAAAATGGTGATACAATCCGTAATCTGTATTCATTCTGTATGATTGGGTAAATGTATCTTAGCGGTCAAAAAATAACAGAATATGAAGAGTAAAATTATTGTAGTTTTATTAATTATGAACATGGTAATAAGTGCTTCCGCACAAAATCAGAATCAGTATGGATTGGTATATCGCGATGCGATAAGTGAAAATGTGGTTGGAAAAGTAACTATACATCCTGTCTCGTATGAGGTTGGAGGTATAGGGGTAGTGGCGAATGTCTATACTCCTGCGAATTATGATTCCTCAAAAGAGTATGTAGCTATTGTTGTTGCTCATCCTAATGGGGGCGTGAAAGAACAAGTTGCGGGTCTCTATGCGCAACGGCTGGCAGAGCTTGGATATATAACTATCGCTGCCGATGCGCGTTATCAAGGAGCAAGTGGTGGTGAGCCTCGGAATACAGATCGTCCGGCCAACCGGATAGAAGATATTCATGGTATGGTGGATTTCATATCTCAATATCCGGGTGTAGATGCCAGTCGTATAGGTGCGCTTGGTATTTGTGGCGGTGGAGGTTACACGCTTGGGGCTGCACAGGGTGATAAACGGATAAAGGCGGTCGCTACACTCAGCATGTTTAATTCGGGGCGTGTACGTCGTAATGGTTTTCAGGATTCCCAGATAAATACCATACAACAACGTTTAACCCAAGCGGCTGAGGCTAGAAATGAAGAGGCCAAAGGCAAAGTTCTATACACGGGTGAGATGAATATCTCCGATGAGGAGGCGGCGAAACTACCGTTTGCCCTATATCGTGATGGTTATGAGTATTACTTTAAAACCCATGCTCATCCGAATTCGACATTTCGCTATACCATGAGCAGTTTATTGGATCTTATGACTTGGGATGCTACGGATCATATCGACTTGATCGACCAGCCTTTGCTATTGATCGCCGGAAGTGATGCCGATACAAAATATATGTCTGACGAAGCTTTTGAAAAGGCTACCGGAACAAAAGATAAAGAGATGTATCTTATTCCAGGAGCGGAGCATATCAAAACTTATTTTGTCCCGGAATATGTGAATCTAGCGGTAAATAAAATGAAAGATTTCTTCGGGATGAAATTGTAATTTGATTAAATTTGTACGATCTAAAATGGGGGTATCATGAAATATGACAAAGATGGTGTTATTATCTCTGATAGTCTGAATGGGCTTGGGACAGATATTTATAAAGAGTATCTGTCTCATGCCTTGTGTTTGGGTGGAGCATGTAAATTCGAGTTCAATGGAAATCCATTCGAGTTACATGAAGGGGATTGTATGATTGTGCGTAAAGGAAAACTGGTTGAGAAGATCACCCCATCTGCGGATTTTAAGGTTAAAGTCATTTATGTCACTCCCCAATTCATTGAGCTTTGTACTCCCCAGAGTAATTATGGAATGAAAGGCCAGTTATCTTTGTTCCTGAATCCTGTGATGCGTCTGGATCGCGAGCAACAGGATATCTGTAAGAAAGATTTCGAGAATATAGAGTATAGGTTTAACAATGAAAACCATAATTTTTATCGTGACATAATGATTAATGTGATCCAGACAATGATTCTGGATTTCTTCGATTTTCACTCACATATTTATGGGGAGGAGAAGATCTCGGCCCAATATGCCTCCATTATGAGTAAGTTCCTGCAAATGCTGGAAGATGGGGTTTATCGCCAGCATAGAGACGTTACATACTATGCCTCGGAATTATGCGTGACGCCGAAGTATTTATCGGAAGTGACGAAAAAGGTGAGTGGCTATGCGGCAAATTATTGGATTAACCGTTATACGATATTGGATATATCACGGCTTTTGCGTGATAAGTCATTATCTTTCGTTTATATTTCCGATTTGTTTGGTTTCTCTTCTCCCTCTTATTTCAGCCGTTATGTGCAGCATAATTTAGGTATAAAGTCCTCAGATTATAGGGAGTGACCTTGTAAGCTAGCTTCACTCCTTTCCTTTTCGGTAAAATTTGTAGTTGACACCGACTTTTTTGTATTGTCTCAAAACTCCTTTGGTCGTAACTTCGCAACGAAGAATAGGTATAAATAGATGATGGAAAACTATTTATATATAATGTATAATCAAATTAATAAAGCCATGCAAAAAATTATGAGATCATTATTTATCGCGACATTGTTGTTGGTATCGATGGGAATGGGTGCCTATGCGCAGGAAACAAAAAAGACATTTACTCCGGAACAGCAGGAGATGATAGATTTGTCTAATGCGAAATGGAAATGGATGTCAGAAAAAGATGTGGATAAGCTCGACGCCCTCTTCCACGAGAACTCTATGTTTGTACATATGGGTGGTTCGTGGGGTAAGCAGCCGGAGCTTGATGTGATCCGTACGGGAAACATACATTACAAGCATGCGGAGATACATGATGTAGATGTTAAATTCGCCGGTTGCGCCGGAATCGTATATAGCCGTATTCATCTTAATTCGGTAGTTGGTGGTAGGGAGGTCAGGTTCCCTTTCATCGTGACTGAGACGTACGTGAAGGAAGACGGACAATGGAAACTTGCTACCTTAGCATTTACTCGTACGGTAGGAGAATAATGATAAATACATATGAATATGAGACAGAACTTTCTAATCCGGCTTTTCTGCCTATGTTTGTTCCCGGTTTTCACCATGGCGCAAAATACGGATAATTTCAGACAACCGTACCCCTTGGGTACTAAGTTGCCGGAAGCGTCCGCGAAGAACTTCATTGGTCAGGCGTATATCGCTCCGATTACGGTTAATAGGGAGCTGAATGTCCCAATGTCTAATGTCACTTTTGAGCCTCGTTGCCGGAATAACTGGCATTATCATAAAGGGGGGCAGATACTTGTCGCGTCAGCAGGCATAGGCTACTATCAGGAAAAGGGGAAACCGGCCAGAAGATTGTATCCGGGGGATATCGTGGAAATTGCGCCTGACGTGATTCACTGGCATGGGGCGGCTCCGGATAGCTGGTTTGCTCACGTTGCCGTAAGTTGCAATCCTCAAACGAATGAGGCGGTGTGGCTCAGTCCGGTGGGAGAGAAGGAATATCAAGAAGCGACAAGCCAAGCGGAGAATGTGTATGCCGAAGCAAACCGGGTATTGGAAGCCAGGGAACAAGCCATTGTCTCTATCGCGGCGTACACGGGCAAGGGAGACTTGGCGCATCTGAGACAGGCGCTTGTGAAGGGACTTGAATCCGGTATGACCGTTAATGAAGTAAACGAAGTATTAATACATGCCTATGCTTATTGTGGATTTCCTCGCAGCTTAAGAGCCATACAGACATTTATGCAAGTCATTGAAGAGAGAAAAAGCATGGGAATTAAAGATGTAGAGGGTCGTGAAGCCTCTGCTATCGAGGACGGTGGGAGTCGATATGAGCGGGGACGGGATATTCTGGCGGAAATATCGGGTACGTCTGCTTCTGTCCCTAAAGCCGGATATGCGGTATTTGCCCCGACGATCGAACGTTTCCTCAAGGAACATCTGTTCGCGGACCTTTTTGAGCGCGACTTATTGACATATAGGGAGCGTGAATTGGCGACCGTGTCTGTATTGGCAGGCGTTGGCGGTGTTGAACCTATGGCTTACGGCCATATGTCAATTTGCTTGCATCTGGGTATTACGCCAGAGCAACTTACGGCTTTGCTAAATATCGTAGAGATAAACCTAGGGAAAAAGAGTTCAGATCCATTACGTGATGTGCTCGGACAATTAACGGATAAAAAATGAATCAGAAGAATATGAAGAAGATTTTATTATTAGCATTATTAATACCCGTGTTTGGAATGGCAGATGCCCAGGATTTAGTGATCGCTAAACAAGGGCATTTCTCAGTAGGAGGACAAACCATACAGCGTCCGGGTACGTATGACAACAGTAAGTTTGTCGGTTGGGCTACCCAAGTCGAGACCGGGCAGAGCTATCGTGCGGATCATGCTTTCGTGGATTTCCAAGTTCCGGCCCATGCGAAAAAATTGCCTTTGGTTTATGTTCATGGTTATGGTGGCTCTGGGGTATGTTGGCAAATGACACCCGATGGGCGGGATGGTTTCGCTACTCTCATGTTACGCCGGGGATATAGCAGTTACGTGATGGATCTTCCCGGTCGTGGCCGTGCCGGAAGGACATCTGCTACGACTACGGTCAAGCCGCTGGCCGATGAGATGTTCTGGTTTGACATCTGGCGTATCGGGATTTGGCCGGAATATAACAAAGGTGTGCAGTTTCCGTCTGATTCAGCCTATCTATCGCAGTTTTTCCGGGAGATGACGCCCGATATCAGTGATCACAAACAAGATGTACCGGCAATCAATGCCTTGACGGAAAAAATAGGGGACAATATCCTTGTAACACATTCGGCGGGAGGTTTCCCGGGATGGATGGCCGCTATACAAAATCCGAATGTCAAGGCTGTCGTTTCATATGAGCCGGGTGGCTATGTGTTTCCCGAGGGGGAGGTGCCCGATCCGATCGCCGGACTTACCGGTGGGGCGACTGGAGTAGCTATTCCTATGGAACAGTTCTTGCGACTTACCCGGATTCCAATCGTAATGTATTTCGGTGATTATATTCCGGAGACTCCATCAGAGAATCTTGGTGGCGAGAATTGGCGTGTACGTCTGCAAATGGGACGTAAATTCGTGGAGGCCATAAATAGGCATGGGGGAAACGCAACCTTAGTTGAGTTGCCCAAGATCGGTATTTATGGTAATACCCATTTCTTGATGCAGGATTTGAATAATGGCCAACTAGCGGATCTGCTGGGCGAATGGTTGGAAAAGAATGATCTTGGCAAATAGCATTGGGAATGGTTCTTTTAAGAACTTGCTGATTTTACATTTTGTTATCGGATTAGATAATCGGTAATATATCCTCCCAAATATGTTTCTTCAAGTCAACGCAGCCATTCTTCTTGAAGGTAATGCCTTCTTTCTCCAATAATCCCCGTTGTTCCGCCCAGTTGGGAGCTAATCTGCCTTGGCTGTTTACCACCCGGTGGCAAGGCAGGTTCAGTTCTTTCGGGACGTTGAACATTGCCTGCCCTACCATACGGGAACATTGTGGCCTTCGGGCGAGCTTGGCTAGCTGCCCGTAGGTAACCACACATCCTTCTGGTATCTCTCTGACGATGTTATAAACTTCCGTATAAAAATCAGCCTTCATTGATTCTGGTTTTTATTTTCGCCCATGCGTGTGTATCGTATAGGGAGGAGTTACGCATTGTCTGATACATCGTCTTGAAACGTGACATCGGGATCGTGAGACTTAATAAGTTGCTTTCCACATATGGTCGGACCGAGGGATCGAAGAAACCAAGGAACGTGCGGTGACCTCCTTGTCTATTTTCGTTGACAGTGAGCGTGATGGTGGAGCTGCAACCGGAACCAAATGGTGTGGAGACGGCATCCGGATTATTGTTGTCGAAAAAGGTCCAAGTAATTAACCCTGACAAGATATCCGGAGTTGCGAGGAACAAAAGCCCCTCTACCTTTTCAAACGAGGTTAATCGATCGATCCTTGCGAAATGGAGGTATCTGATAATCTCGCCTTGCCTGATAGCGGGAAGGGCCTTGAATAAACAGCCTTGTGTCTGCTTTAATTCTCCAAGCAGAGAATCGGAATACCAGAAAGCGATCGGCAATTCCGCCTTTAGAGAAAATGCCTCGTAATAATTGTTGATGAAAGTTTGAATATCCATATGCGATTGATTTAGGTTGATTTATTCTTACCAATCGATTTCCGGGATGCCTTTACCCCGTAAGAAATCATTAGCCTTACTGAAATGCTTACAACCGAAGAAACCATATTCGGCGGAGCGGGGAGATGGATGTACGGTCGTTAGGACCAAATGCTGGCTCGTATCGATAAGGGAAATCTTGGCTTTTGCGTAACTACCCCATAACATGAATACTAGATTTTCCCGTTCGTCGCTTAATTTCTTGATAACGGCGTCCGTGAATGTTTCCCATCCCCTGTTCCGGTGCGAACCTGTTTGGTGGGCACGGACCGTGAGGACGGAATTCATCGGAAATACGCCTTGGCTTACCCAACGATCCAAATTCCCGGAGGAAGGGATCGGTTTCCCAAGATCATCGTAGATCTCTTTGAATATATTCATCAAGGAGCTGGGAATCGCCACGCCATCGGGTACCGAGAAGCAGACCCCGTAGTATTGCCCCGGATTTGGATAGGGGTCTTGTCCCAAGATAACGACTTTTACCTTCTCAAACGGGCATGCGTTAAATATATGGAATATCTGGGACCCGGGAGGAAGTACGTGCGCTTGCTTATATTCGTTTTTGACAAATGTCACCAATTGCTCGAAATAAGGCTTGTCAAATTCTTCTTGCAGACGTTTTCTCCAACTTTCATCTATTCTAACATTCATGGTGTTTTTCTTATTCTTCCACCAAAGGTACGGAGAAAAGCTTAAAATTCGAGGATTTTGTGTAAGTTTGCCTTCCGATTTGAATTTAAATAAGAAAACATGATAAGTTACCTTCAGATAGATAAGCTGACCAAGAGCTTCGGTGATTTGGTTCTTTTCGAGGATATAACGTTCGGAGTCGCACAAGGACAGAAGATCGGGTTGATCGCTAAAAACGGGACGGGTAAGACTACCTTGTTGAATATTATCGGTGGTAAGGAGGATTACGACTCGGGTGAGGTGGTTTTCCGGAAAGACCTGCGGGTCGGGTATTTGGAGCAATCACCTTCTTATCCGGAAGAACTGACCGTGCTACAGGCTTGCTTCCACTCGAAGAACGAGACTGTCCGGTTGATCGCTGAGTACGAGGAGGCGATGGCGAAAGAGGATCATTCGAATCTGGAGGACATCCTTACCCGTATGGATAGCTTCAAGGCGTGGGATTATGAGCAAAAGGCGAAACAAATCCTCGGGCAGTTGAAGATTCATAACTTCAATCAGAAGATCGGGGAATTGTCCGGAGGACAGTTGAAACGGGTAGCCTTGGCGAATGTCTTGATCACGGACCCTGAATTGATTATCTTGGATGAGCCGACGAACCATTTGGATCTGGAGATGACCGAATGGCTGGAAGATTATCTGAGCCGGGCCAATATCAGTATCTTGATGGTGACGCACGACCGTTACTTCTTGGATCGTGTTTGTTGTGAGATCATCGAGATCGATAATAAGCAAATCTATTCGTATAAAGGTAATTATAGTTATTATCTGGAGAAACGCCAAGAGCGTGTCGAGGCGATGAACGCCGACGTGGAGCGCGCGAAGAATCTTCTCCGTACGGAACTGGATTGGATGCGCCGCCAGCCGCAGGCACGGGGCACGAAAGCGAAGTACCGTATCGATGCCTTTTATGAGCTGGAAAAGAAAGCGAAGCAACAACGGGATACCGGAAAGGTGAACTTGGACGTGAAGGCTTCTTACATTGGTTCGAAGATTTTCGAGGCGGTGAATGTAAGCAAACGTTTCGGTGATTTGAAGATTACGGAGGATTTCAACTATATTTTTGCCCGTTACGAGAAGATGGGTATTGTCGGGAATAACGGTACGGGCAAATCTACCTTTATCAAGATGCTGATGGGGGAGGTGGCTCCCGATAGCGGCCATTTCGATGTCGGCGAGACCGTTCGTTTCGGTTATTACAGTCAAGATGGCTTGAAGTTCGATGAGCAAATGAAAGTGATCGACGTGGTGCAGGCGATCGCCGAATACGTGGATTTGGGTAACGGACAGAAGATGGGTGTCTCCCAGTTCCTGAACTATTTCCTGTTCACGCCGGAGAAACAGCATAGTTACGTTTATAAATTGAGCGGTGGGGAGAAACGTCGCCTGTATTTATGTACGGTATTGATGCGTAGCCCGAACTTCTTGGTGCTCGATGAGCCGACCAATGATCTGGATATCGTGACCTTGAACGTATTGGAGGAATACCTTCGTAACTTCAAGGGGTGCGCTATCGTCGTTTCCCACGACCGTTACTTTATGGATAAGGTGGTAGATCACCTGCTGGTTTTCCGGGGTAACGCCGATATCAAGGATTTTCCCGGCAACTATACGCAGTATCGGGATTGGAAAGACGTGCAAGACCAACTGGAAAAAGAGGCGGAGGCTGCTTTGCAAGCGAGACAAAACCCGGCTCCGGAGAAACCGTCTCGTCCTGTCAATGAGCAAAAGAAAAAACTCACTTTCAAGGAGCGGAAAGAGTTCGAGGCCCTAGAGGAGGAGATACCGGCTTTAGAGGCGGAGAAGGCGGAGTTGGAGACCGCTATGAGCAGTGGTACTTTGTCTACGGACGAGCTTATGGCTAAATCTCAACGGATCACCCAAGTCATGGAAGAGATCGACGAGAAAACGATGCGCTGGCTGGAGTTGAGCGAGCTGGCATAAGTAATAAAGAGGAATGAGCGAGACTAAACCTGTACTTTGGAACCGGAATTTCGTCCAATGTTGTATCTCTTACTTCTTGATGAATTTCGCCTTTTATATGTTGATGCCTACTATGCCGGTCTATCTGGTAGAGGAATTGGGCATCAGCACGTCTGAGGTGGGGATGGTCTTGTCTAGCTATACGATCGGCTTGCTGTGCGTGCGCCCGTTCTCGGGATATCTGGTAGATTGTTTCTCCCGCAAACCGTTATATGTATTCGCCTTCACGATATTCGCCTGTCTGTTCGCCGGTTATTGGTTTGCGATGACGGTCTATACGATCATGGCGGTTCGTTTCATCCAAGGCGGGTTCATGGGACTGACCTCTGTTTCCGGCAATACGATTACGATAGACGTAATCCCTTCCAAGCGAAGGGGAGAAGGCATGGGCTTTTACGGATTGACGATCAATCTCGCCATGTCTTTGGCTCCTTTGGTGGCGGTCGGGCTGTACGATCGGCATGGTTTCTTCTGGATCATAGGGGTCGCTTTGGTGATCGCATTGGTCGGGATCGGCTCCGTCGGGCTGATCCGTTATCCGAAACGGGAGAAAGTGCCTCGTCCGGCCTTCTCGTTGGATCGTTTTATCTTGGTAAAAGCGCTTCCTGCGGCCTTGGCCTATTTGCTGGTCGCTATACCTTATGGGATGTTGCTCTCGTTCGTGGTATTATATGGTAAAGAGATCGAGGTGCCGAACCCAGGCTATTTCTTTATATGTATGGCGATCGGTGTAGGGACGGCCCGTTTGATTTCCGGACGGTTGGTGGACCATGGCAAGATCCATGTCGTGTCCATCGTATCCTTGGTCTCTTTGGCGATCTCGTTTTCCGTGTTCGCTACCGTACATACATCGTTTGTCTTTTTCGCTTGCGCCTTGGCGATCGGTATCGGTTTTGGCGTGAGCGTACCGGCTTTTCAATGTCTTTTCGTGAATGTCGCTCCGCACCATATGCGCGGTACGGCCACTTCTACCTACTTGACCTCTTTCGATTTCGGGATGGGGATCGGGATGTTATCCGCCGGCTTTATCGCTACCCGTGCCAATCTGGCTACCGCCTACGGAGTCGGGGCAGTTTGTTGCCTTCTTTCCTTATTCGTCTATATCCGCTTGGTAAAAGCCTCGTACGAGAGGAATAAGCTGATTTCTTGATCCGCTTGATTCCCGGTTTCGTCTAAACCTACGGCGTACTTCGTCGATTCTTCCTTTTCTAGCGGGAAACCTCACCCTATATTTGTATCAAAGATCACAGAGAAATAGGTTTTTAAGGTTTAACAAATGAAAGGAATAGGTAGTATGAAACGTTTAGTAATGGCTATGTCAGCCTTGTTGGTAAGTGTGACAATGAGTTTCGCGCAGGAATCGAGCTTACATAAAGAACCGTTTGTAGTCAATGTGGGCCAATTGGTAAGCTATCTGGAATTACGTCCCAGCCAGATTAATGAGGTAGCGATGATCAACGATTTTTTTAGGGAAAAGCAAAGCGAGGGCTTGAGGGGAAGCCATAAAATGCGGGATAAACGGATGCGGCAAGCCGTATTTGGCAACTTAAAGTTGATGAAAAAGGCGTTAAGCACCGATCAATATAGGAAATACGTGGCTTTGATCAACGTAACGAACAATAATAACCGGATGACGAGCGGGCCTTCCTTCCCCGATGTTTATCTAGCCGATAAATAAGTAAAGGATAGATGTAAAGTATCAAGCTATTGCATAAAAAGTATCTTGTGACTGTATCTATTCTATAAACCACGTCGTGGTCTGTATAGATCATGTCGTGGTTTTTATAGACCACGCTGTGGTTTGTATAATCCACGACGGAGATTATAGAATAGATATGGTATCGTATAAGAATACAGCTAGGCTTGTATAAGAATATATCTAGGCTTTTGTTTGTTTATAAACGGTGTCTATGATGAAATAGATAGTGTTTATTGTAATATATATTACAAAATGATTGCTATATGCCTTGATATATATCAATAACGTCAATTGTTTGCAAAAATTAACCGTATTGAATAACAATGTTATAAAACATACTGTTATATTTGCAGTAACAAAAAGAGAAAGATAGAAGATGCGGAAACGCCGCATTTATTAGTTAAGGTCTTAGTTTAGGTTTAAATTTTAGGTATTATGAGACGTTTAGGTATGATGGTAGTCGCTTTAATGATGGTAGCGACAATGAGCTTCGCTCAAAAGGTTAGTGATTCAAAGAGTATGAGTTTCGATAAGCTAAGCAGATATTTGCAGCTTGACGCAAACCAGATCGCTGAGGTGTCAGAGATTAATACTTACTTCGAGAATCAATTAGGTCAACCCCTGTCTGCGGAAGCGCTTTGCAATAACGCAAGACCGGAAGAAACTCGCAACGCATTGTTGTGTAATTTGAAACTGATGAAACGTGCATTGACTAAAGATCAATATCGTAAATATGTAGCGTTGATTAATGTGACTCGCGCTAATCAGGAAGATAAGGTTTCTAATCCGCTTTTGGACAGTTATTTGGCTGAGAAGTAATTAAGCCAATGTGATTGGGCTATGTGTTTTTAAGGTTTTTGTTTAGGTTTAACAATTTAAGGTTTTTAGGTATTATGAAACGTTTTGGAATGGCAGTCGCAGCCTTATTGATGTGTGCGACAATGAGCTTCGCTCAGAAACCGAGTTTGAGTAGAGAACCGTTTGTGGTAAGTACAGAGAAGTTAGCGAACTATTTGCAATTGACTCCGAGCCAGTTGGACGAGGTAGCTAACATCAACGAATATTTCATCGAGATGCAGAACGCGAGCGTAAAAGCTAGCGCTAAATTGCAGGATAAGAAAATGTATCAAGCGGTTTACGGTAACTTGAAGTTGATGAAGAAGGCTTTGAGCCCGGATCAATATCGTAAGTATGTTACTTTATTGAACATCACGAACAATAACAACCGTACGCTGGGTGTTAATACGTTCCCGGAAGTGTACTTAGCGGATAACGCAAGTAAGTAATTTATACTATATAAGAGTGTGTCCCCCACTATTTCCTGTCAAAAGGTAAATAGTGGGGATACTTTTTTTTGAGGCTTGTGTATAAATCGAAGAAGATTGTGTAAGTTTGCGGCGTTTTACAAATAACGCTTAATTCGAGTCATGACAACACAACAACTTTTAGTCCCTTCTAATGCTACTTTGAAGAGAAATGTAATGGACTACTCCTTAATCGTGGTAGGTTCATTTTTGCAGGCACTTAGTTACGTGCTTTTCCTAGCGCCTTACAAAATCGTACCGGGAGGTGTGTACGGTATCTCTATCGTAATCCACTATGTGACGAAAGATTTGTTCCCGTTCTTTCCGGATGGTTTGCCGATGGGTGCGACGGCGCTTTGCTTCAATATCCCGTTGATGATTCTGGCGATGAAAAAGATCGGATTGTCTTCCGGCCCGAAGACGATCGTTACTTTCTTGCTGATCTCTATATTTACCGACTCATTATCTTATTTCCTTACCGATCCATTGGTGGAGAACGATGCCTTTATCGCCGCCTTTTACGGTGGAGCTATTTTAGGCTTGGGCGTTACCTGTATTTTCCGGGCGCAAAGTACGAGTGCCGGTACGGATGTATTGGCACGTGTGATCGCTAATGACTCCAACTTGAAGGTTAGCAATATGATCATCGTATTGGATTCCGCGGTCGTATTGTTGGGCTTGATCGTGTTTAAGGATTGGGCGGTACCTTTGTATTCTTGGTTTACTATTTTCGTATATGGAAAGATCGTGGAGATGTTCCAGACGGAGAACCCGAACCGTGCTGTCTTTATCGTTTCCCGGAAGACAAAGGAGATGCGTGACTTGATCGTAGATAAGATGGGTATGCGGGGCACATTTATCCATGGTAAAGGTATGTACGAGGGACATGAGACCGAGATTATCTTTACGATTGCCGAGCGTAAGGACATGCCCCGCTTGAAAGATGAGGTAAAAGAGATCGATCCGAATGCCTTTGTTTCTACGATGCACGCCAGCAAGGATTCGCCTCGGCCGGGTATTTAAGAGAATTAAGATTTATTCCGTATATTTGTGGGTAGGCTAATATTAATATCGGTTTAGAATGATGGATAGAAGAGGTTTTTTGAAGAATGCTACGCTTGTGAGCGCTGCTTGTTTGATGGATTTCAGGGAGGCTTTGGCATTGGGCGCTAAGGATGCTGAAGTAGGAAAAGCATGGAAAGGATGGAAAAAAGGGCAGTTCCAGATTCATCTGATTTATACCGGGGTGTCGGAATCGATGTTCTTGATTTTCCCCGACGGTACAACGATGCTACTTGATTGCGGCGATCATAATGCTATTGGGCGTGGTAAATTGGCTGTGCCGGTGCTTCCTAATCCCGATCGGCATGCCGGGGAGTGGATCTCTCGTTATGTCTTGAGAGTGAACCCCCAGAAGGATTATGTGGATTACATGATGTTGACGCACTATCACTCAGATCATGGTGGCAACAATAAATTCTACGCTCGTAAGGAGACGAGAGACGGTAAGGATTACTACCTGAGCGGATTCTCTCAGGCTGCCGAGTACCTTACGTTTGGCAAGGCTTTTGACCGTTGCTGGCCCGACTACAACGATCCTCTTCCCTTGACCCAGGAGGCAGCCGATGCTTTTGAGCACATGAAGGATTTTTACGACTATATGTTGGCTCATAAGAAGATGGAGATTGAGAAGTTCCGTCTTGGCGAAACCAATCAGATCGCCATGAGGAAAGACGCTGCGGCCTATCCGGGATTCTCGGTAAGAAATATCTGTGCCAACGGCCGCATTGCCGATAAGGAGGGGAATATACGTGACCTCTATGCGGAGCGCAAGAAATCCAATCCGGTTAAGTTCAGTGAAAACGGGATGAGCCTGGGTGTGATCTTTACCTACGGTGATTTTAAGTTTTATACGGCGGGAGACTTCTCGGATGGCTGGAATTTACCCAATGGGGAACGGTTCGAGATAGAGGATGCGATAGCCGACGTGGTTGAGCCGGTGAGTGTGGCGAAAATCAATCACCACGGACACAAGTCAATGACTGATAAGCTCGTGGCTGCGTTGCGTCCGCGTGTAGTTGTCAACAACGTGTGGGATCAGCTTCATACGCTGCCTTCGGTCATGGAACGTTTCTATAACCGGAATCTTTATCCCGGCGAGCGCATCGTGTGTCCTACCGTGTTCCCTGCGGAGCGTCGTGCCGAGGATGCCGGACAGCCGTGGCTTGATATACTTAACCCCTCGTCGTTTGATGCCGGTCATGTAATTGTCAATGTCGAGGAGGGAGGCAAGGACTATTCGGTTACTTACCTCACTGCCGATGATGAGTCGATGACTGTAAAGAGCGTGATGCGGTTCAAGTCATAAACGACTTGAATTTGGTGTTAATTGTCAACTAAAATCACTATCTTTGCCACTCAAAAACGAATAAATATAGAATAATAATGCCCAACATCTCACAAAGAGGAGTCGAAATGCCCGCTTCCCCGATCCGGAAGCTGGCTCCATTGGCCGATGCTGCCAAACAGAGAGGAGTTCATGTGTATCACCTGAATATCGGTCAGCCCGACCTTCCCACTCCGCGAGCGGCACTCGACGCGATCCGTAATGTCGATCGTACGGTGTTGGAATATAGCCCTAGTCAGGGATATCGCAGTTATCGCGAGAAGTTGGTTGGATATTATAAAAAGTATGATATTAATCTTACGGCTGACGATATTATCATCACTACCGGTGGTTCGGAGGCTGTTTTGTTTGCCTTCTTGAGTTGCTTGAATCCGGGTGATGAGATTATCGTACCGGAACCTGCTTATGCTAATTATATGGCATTCGCTATCTCGGCAGGAGCCGTGATCCGGACAGTGACGACTACGATAGAGGAAGGATTTTCTCTTCCGAAAGTAGAGAAATTCGAGGAGTTGATCAATGAGCGTACCAAAGCGATCCTGATCTGTAACCCGAACAATCCTACGGGTTATTTGTATACGCGTCGTGAGATGAATCAAATCCGGGATATCGTAAAGAAATATGATCTTTATCTTTTCTCGGATGAGGTATACCGGGAGTTTATCTATACCGGTTCCCCGTATATCTCGGCTTGTCATCTGGAAGGTATCGAGCAGAACGTGGTATTGATCGATTCTGTCTCCAAACGCTATTCGGAATGCGGTATCCGTATCGGTGCGTTGATTACGAAAAATGCCGAAGTGCGTAGTGCCGTCATGAAGTTCTGCCAAGCTCGTTTAAGCCCGCCTTTGATCGGACAGATCGCGGCCGAGGCTTCTTTGGATGCTTCCGAGGAGTATGCCCGTGAAACTTATGACGAGTATGTGGAACGGCGTAAATGCTTGATCGATGGCTTAAACCGTATTCCCGGCGTTTATTCTCCCATACCGATGGGCGCTTTCTATACGGTGGCTAAACTTCCGGTGGATGATGCCGATAAGTTCTGCGCTTGGTGTCTGGAAGAGTTTGAATACGAGGGTCAGACGGTCATGATGGCACCGGCGTCGGGTTTTTACACGACACCGGGACTTGGTAAGAATGAGGTTCGTATGGCCTATGTCTTGAAAAAGGAAGATTTGGCGAAAGCTTTGACGGTGTTATCAAAGGCGCTGGAAGCTTATCCGGGAAGAATGTTATAAATGAATTTAGAGCTATTTATCGCCAAAAAGATACATTTCAGTAAGGAGGGGGATCGTGAGGTTACTCCTCCCGCTGTTCGTATTGCCATGATCGGGATCGCCTTGGGATTGGCGGTGATGATTCTTTCGGTGGCGATCGTGATAGGCTTTAAGAAAGAGGTCCGGAACAAGGTGATCGGTTTCGGCTCGCATATCCAGATCACGAATTTCGATAGTAATTCTTCCTATGAGTCGCAGCCGATAGCGGTTAGCGATACTTTATTGAATGCGCTCGATGCATTCCCGGGTATTCGCCATGTCGAGAAATTCGCAACGAAGCTCGGTATCTTGAAGACTGACCAAGATTTTCAAGGAATTGTCTTGAAAGGGGTGGACACGGATTATGACTGGACTTTCTTCAAGGATAATTTAAAAGAAGGCGAGATCTTTACGATCCAACCGGATAAGAACTCTACAGATGTTATTATTTCCAAGTATTTATCAGATCTGCTAGGACTAAAGGTAGGGGATTCTTTCCTGACTTATTTTGTGCAAGATGACGTGCGTGCCCGTAAGTTCACGATCACGGGGATTTATGAGACGGGTTTCCTTGATTATGACAAGATGTTCGTAATTGCTGATATTAAGCAGATACGTCGCTTGAACGGTTGGGATAAAGATCAAGTAAGCGGACTGGAGTTGCAAGTGGATGACTATGATCGTTTGGACCAAGTGGCCGAGGATGTTTATTTCGATCTGACGGAACGGCAAGACCGAAATGGCAATACGTTCTACGCCCGCTCGATCAAGGAGTTGAACCCGATGATTTTTAATTGGCTGGATGTGCTGGACATCAATGTGGTGGTTATCTTGGCGCTGATGCTTTCCGTCGCAGGGTTTACCATGATCTCCGGATTATTGATCATAATCTTAGAGCGTACCAATATGATCGGAATCCTAAAAGCCTTGGGACAAAATAATAACAGTATTCGCAAGATCTTCTTGTATGTCTCTTTCTTCTTGATCGGCAAAGGAATGTTGTGGGGGAATATCATCGGTATCTCTCTTTGTTTGCTTCAATCTCATTTCCACATTATCCAATTAGATCCTTCTATTTATTATTTGGATGCCGTGCCTATCGATCTGAGCGTATTTTCACTGTTCCTTTTGAATATAGGGACATTGGCTGCCTCCATGTTGATGATGTTAGGACCTTCCTATTTGATTACGAAGATTGATCCGGCCAAGAGTATCCGTTTTGAATAAAAGCCGTATCTTTGGCATACGTTCTAGTTTTGCCGGATTGATATGACAGATCTTATCTCTAAAGAAAAGCGTAGCTATATCATGTCTATGATTAAGGGTAAGAATACAAAGCCCGAGATTATAGTCCGTAAATACCTGTTCCATTGTGGCTTTCGCTTTCGTGTGAATGTAAAGCGCCTTCCCGGTACCCCTGATATCGTATTGCGTAAATATAAGACCGCTATCTTCGTGAACGGCTGTTTCTGGCATGGGCACGAGGGTTGCCCTGAATTTCGTCCTCCCCGTACCCGGGTAGAGTGGTGGACCGAGAAACTAAACCGGAATAAAGCCCGGGATGCCCGTGTACGTGAGGAATTACGAGCGATGGGCTGGAATACGATGGTGATTTGGGAATGCCAGCTTAAACCCAAAGAACGGCAAGCTACTTTAGAAAATGTCGTCCGTTTATTGGAAAAGACGTATTTGGAATCTACTTACCAAGCAAAGTTTACCCCGGCCTACTCTCTTTTAGCGGAAGAAGAACTCCCCAAAGTGGCGGAAGAGGAAGAACCCTATTGAACTTCCTCCATTCGTTTCAGCTCGGATCCGCGGATTTGCATCACGATGCAGTGCAACTTCGTGTCGTGTATCAACTGCCGTACTTTGGGGGCTGCGGCATATTTCTTTATCTGTTCCACGGCCTCTTTCCATTGAGTCTCAGCTTTCTCTTCCGTGTCCTTGGAAGAAAGATATTTCAATTCAAGGATATAGCTATGCTTCACCTCATACCGGAGCAGGTCTGGCATAAGGAACAGATCACAATAACCGTGGTTCAACTCTACTTCCGGTGCGGTTAGGTAATAGGCGTTCACGCTTAGGTAGGCGGTGAAGAAGCCTTGTATGTTTCGCTCGCCCTCGATAGCGCTGCGTACGGACGAGTTCTCCTTATAAGCATTGGCTATAAATTCGAGGCTTTCGCGCCAATGGCCATCGTAAGCCATATCATAGAACATCAGGCCTAGGTCGTTCAAGTTGATATGACGCTTATCTTGATATTCCTCTAGCAAAAATTCGTAGTACTGCTTGCGCACGTTATTGTTAGGGATGCTTAGCACCAGATAATTCCCCCGTTTGGCGGTGATAGTCAGCATGCCGTAATAAAAGAGCAAGCTGGGGAAGATTTCCGGGTTAGCGATCTGGGTCGCGGGGAAGGTGGTTATCAAGTTCGTGACAATCTGCCCTTCCTCCGTGATCTTACGCAATACACCCTTGCGATTCCCGTCTAGCTTGTCCAGTTGGATGAGTCTTTTCATCTTATTATAGTCCGTGCGGGTATTGGGGTCGATCATCTCTTTGGGTGATTTGCCCAGCGTCATGTAATTGCGTAGATAGTAAAGCACCATGTCGCAGTTGAATATCTTTGGATCATGGCCTAAGCTCTCTTCCGCGAAACAATAATTGTCGTACCACGGTTTCATCTCTTGAATCATCGCATCTATGTCCGCGTCTGCAGGGAGTTTACCAACTTCCTTGTAATAGTTGAACATCGTGCGTACGTCCGTCTCGCTGAATCCCAGCATCATGTTGAATCTGTGGTCGGTACTGATATTCCAGCCGATATTGAATCCGCTCGTTAAGTCGTCCAACGTTACGGGACTGACTCCGGTCATGAAGATACGTTCGAACATCCCCTTGAACTTCTTGAAGATCTCTCGGTAGAAGCCGCTGGCATGGGTCAAGGCATGATAGATCTCGTTTCCTTGCTCGTTGAGGACAACATTGGTGAAGTTATCATATTCATCGATGATGAGATAGAGCTTGGCGCCGTATTCGGCTGAATGGAAATTTAGGTAGTTTAGTTTACTCACAAAGTCGGGCTGTGCTTCCATTTTCTTTGCGTAACCGGGAAAGTAATAAGGTTCGTATACTTTTCCGAATACATCCATCGCCATGCTACAATAACGATCGAAGTTCTCGGCCAATGAACCATTTCCTCCGCTGGCACGGGAGAAATCGAGGTAGAGTACTTGATATTGTCCTTGCATAGGTGTCGGGTGGCTACCTATCCACAGATTACCGAAGCGTTTATCGAACTTCTCTTTCTGCGCGATATCATAGTAGGCCCGTAGCATACTCAAGAAGATGCTCTTTCCAAAACGGCGCGGACGAATAAAGAAAAGATTACTAGGTTGCTCTTCCAGTAGGGGCAGATACATCGTCTTATCTACGTAATACTGGTTTTGTTCCACTACTTCCACGAAGTTGGAAATGCCATAGGGGATTCTTTTTACATCTTCCATAATCGCTCTTGCTTTTTAGTTCATATCTACGAGAATGAGTCAAAGGTAATTTTTTCTTTGTGAAGAAACAACGGAAATAAGAAGAATGTTGGAGTACTACTTACTTGCTTGATAAAGTTATCTCCAAGGGCACTTGAAGTATATCTTCTATAAGGAAGTAAGTAGTACTCTGTGAAAAGGGGGCTTTTTTATTCTTTAACTATGCTTACGGCTTGACCGGAAAGTCGTACCCAATAGATGCCTGCTTGATAGCCGCTCATCGAGATCGTGTTTTCTCCTGCTTGGGCTTGGAATGACTGAACGATCCGGCCCTTTGCGTCGATGAGATAGACGGTTTGGGGAGCCGGGAGATTGAGATAGAACCGGTCTTTTACGACTCTGGGATAGACAATCCGCTCCTCGCTTACCTCTTCGATGGATGTGGGAATCTCATTGACCGTCACTTCGCAGGTTGCCGATAGATCCCCCTCGTTGGTCGTGGCCGTGATCGTGGCGTTGCCCGGCGACAAGGCTTGTACGAGACCTGTGGAATTCACACTGGCTATGGCCGGGGCAGAGGTAGACCAACGGACGGAGGTGTCATCCGCATTGGCGGGTTTTACCGTGGCTACCAATTGTAGCGATTCCCCACGTTCCATCGTGGCGGAAGAGAGGTTGAGCGTTATATCGGTAACAGGGATAGGCTCCGGTGTAGGCTGGGGTTCGGAGCGGGTGACGGTCACCGTACATTCGTCCGCATAGTTACCCGAGGCGGTAATGGCGGTCAGTATCGTCTCTCCGGCTTGTAGCGCTTTAACCTCGCCCGATTCATCGACGCTCGCTATATTCTTGTCCGAGGAATGCCATACGAGGGTTCGGTTGGCGTTCGCTTCCGCATCGAATGTTACGGATAATCGTTCGCTTTGCCCGATCTCCAGCGAGAGCGTTTTCTTGTTCAAGCGGATGCCTCGTATCTCTTCCGCTTCGGAAAGGGAAGAGGCGATCTCCGTGTTTCCATATAATAGACTACCTCCGGAAGCCGTGCCATCAAGAGGCTGCCCGGCAGTGCCTTGCCAGACGTTCTCGCCGTTCTCTCCCGCTACGCAGGAGAATGCGCCGGGTTCCCATGCTTGCTGGGCGAAGAGCAAGGTGGGGGAGAAGAGTAAGGATATGAATAGGAGCTTCCTCATGAGATTGTTAATTTTGAGGTTGATATAATTCGTTGTATTGGATAAAGAAAGGATAGGAGGCTACTACGTCTTTGTTTTTGTCTTTGATCACCAATGTCAGTGGATGTTTTTCCGGATAGGGGAAATAATCAAAGTTAAAAGAATAGCATCTTCCATAACTTGTGGATTTCGAGCTATATTCTGTATCTATGGTTGCTCCTTCTATCTCGGCGGTCAATTGTTGATCTATTCCATTTTGGTAGATTATTGTAAAATTTAGCTCTGCGTCGGTATATATTTGTCCGGATGTATTCCCCACATAGCCTTTAACAGTACCTCCACTAAGTATTGTAAATAACGTGATATTATCATTTCCATCGCCGGCACATGTCAGGATAAAATCATTCTTTATGCGATCTCCATTGTTTGTCACACTCCCCGCCTTCTCCGCATACAACGCATACGGCACCGATACCATTTGCGTATTCGATACCTCGGTATATTTCGTCTCTACCTTTTGCTTCATGCCAAGGCGAAGGAAATAGGGTGCCTTGCTCCAATCGATCTCGGCGAATGCGCCCGCTTGCGCATTGCCTCCACCAATCAACAGGTTGATCGTTCCCGTCTTGGTGGTGGTTAGTTCGTGGGTTTCTGTGTAGACCGCCGTGCCTTGGTTGCTGCCCTGCAAGATTTCCACTTGCACGGAGATGGGTTTCTCGGACAGGACTTTGCCCGTCAAGTCTCTCGCTACGGCTTGGTAGCTGATGAGTTGGGGCACTTGCGCTTGCGTGAGGCTGATGGCGAGCAGCCATGCGCACAACATAAGGATCTTTTTTGTATTCATCTGATTTATATTTAAAAGTTAATAAATAGTTCTTTCATAAACCAGCATATACAAAAAAAGCGCGGGATTCGTCTGTCACTTATCCCACACCTCAGGCCTTCGCATTGCCCATCGTAAAAGGATAAGCAACGTTGAAGCCCACGCCGATATGTATGTAACAAACTTCCGTGTACCCATAAAAGGCACACGAAAGGGTACGATACACTCCCGCAGGCATCTATCGTTGCCTTATCTTCTTTTACGATCCAAAGTTGCGAAGTTTGAGATGTAGAAGACAAGACGCTAATAAACGCCTTTTCAATATATGTCTGTTCCTGCCCGTTTGATCGGCGTGGGAACAACGCAAAGATACTGGATTATTTGGATATAAGATGCGGGAAATGATAGATTTTATGTGGCAAAGATGATCGTGTGGATGAAGCGTCAACGAACGAAGTGTTCTTTCTTTTTATGGATTGCTGACTATTTGCTTCTTTGAGGGCTGGTATCGTGACTAGATCTTTTTGAAACGGGCACGAAATAACGGGTGAGGCAAGGGGATAAGCGGTCGTTTTTACTCGAAAACGGCTGTTTTAAGTAATGAAAGCTGCTGTTTTGGGGTTTGAAACCATGCCGTTGGGCATTGTAAACCTGTAAGCATTGGATCATAAACCTGCTTGAATGGGCATCGTAACCTGCTTACTTCCCCATTTAGAGCCGGTAGAATAGCCTGAAGGAGCTTGATTCGGGTGCTTTAGCAACTGTTTTTACGCTAGAATGAAAGGGCGTTTCTTGATATATCATTAATGATGAGCGTGTTAAATGTATTTTAACGTGAATTTGGAAGCAGTCTGTACCTTTGCCCGGAAAAAACGATTCTCCGGGAGTTTAGGTTACAATTTGTCAAAAGGAAAGCAAGAGGATATTAGGAGCGGGAAGGGATAAAAAACGTCTCGGTAAGTGGGCTAAAAACAACTTAGTAAGCAGACCGGCATCAGCTTAGTAAGCAGACTACCCCTCTGCTTACTAAGTAGACACCCCCTTTGTTTAGTAAGTAGAGGTCGCTCTACTTACTAAGTTGATGTCGGTCAGCTTAGGGAGAACGTGTAATCCTTTTTGCTTTTGAAAAGCCGGTAAATACGGATATATCCATTGAACAGGGGTTGAATAAACTCCAACAGGAATAACCAACCGATAGTAGGGCTTTGTTGAAGCATTCGAGCCGATTTGCCGAAAACGATTGCCTTGATTATAAAACGTGTCAAATATAATAATACGGCGATCAAGGAGATTAGCCAATTGCCCTGTAATCCGATCACTACCGTAGCGATAACCGATGCTTGGAAAAGGTAGAAACAAGTGGATTCGAGATGATAGAATGTCAAGGCGCTTCCTTTGTAATACCGTTGAGTGGCAGCACGGGAAACCTTCATCTCTTTCCAGATTCCAAAACGTTCGATTTGATCCATTTCCGTTAGGCTGTCCGGGGTATAAATTACTTTCGTATTCTCCTTGGTCGAGGCTTCGTTGATGAATAAGTCATCGTCTCCCGCATGCAAGTTCAAGGATTGGTAGTAACCTTTATGCTTGAAGAATAACTCTTTCCGATAAGATAAATTTCGTCCGTTTCCGGTATATGGGTGATGGGAGAGGGCGGAAGATAGATAGCGTAAACCCGTCAATAAGTTATCATAGGCGATCAACTTATGAAAGAATCCCTTGTAGTTGCTGTATTTGCAGTAGCCCAAGACAATACTGGTCTCGGGTGTGTATCCACCAACCATGGCGGATAACCATTGATCGCTGAGCGGTTGGCAATTCGCCTCCGTGAATAGAAGAATATCGTATTTGGCCGCTTTCACACCTAAGGTAAACGCCAGTTTACGGCGGCTTAGGTAGCGAGCGTCCGAGGGGACGTAAGTATGATACAAATGTTTATACTCATTTTGAAAGAACTTTAGCGTATCATCGGTATCGTCTCTCGAGCCATCGTTGATAACGACTACCTGATATTCAGGGTAATCTTGTGTAAGTAACGCAGGAAGGTGTTTCTTGAGGTTCTCAGAATCATTTTTAGCGTATATGATGATGGATACGGGGAGTTTATTACCTTCCTCTAAGGTATCATCCGTTCGTTTTGACGCACGTAAAGGGCGGGCATAAGCGATCAGATAATAAAGAGATAAGATAATGAACCCTATTAAGGAGATTCCCAATAGGAAAAGCTCTGTATTATTGAGTAGAAACATAATAATGTGCCAATGTGATTAATATGCCAATGTGCCAATATCATTAATGAGCCAATATGATTAATACGCCAATGTGCCAATAAGCTACTCAAGGTATTTACATTGGCATATTGGCACATTGATCAATTGGCTCATTATTTTATCGTATCGGAATAATAGGCTTTCGGTAAATGACGGCAGTTGTATTGGGAGGCCATGACCTCGCCATAAGCGCCGGCGGAACGAAGGGCGATCAAGTCGCCACGATGAGCCTTATTCAACTCTACATCCTTACCGAATACATCCGATGACTCACAGATCGGGCCCACTACATCGTAAGTCTCTACTGCCTCATCGCTGCTGATGTTCTCGATACGGTGATAAGCGTCGTACATCGCCGGGCGGATCAATTCCGTGAAACCTGCGTCAAGGATAGCGAATTTCTTCGTCTCTCCTTCCTTGACATATAATACCTTAGAGATTAATGTTCCGCATTGAGCGACGATCGAACGTCCCGGCTCAAAATGTACCTGTTGACCCGGACGTACTTGAAGCAGTTTATGAATGGCTGCGAAATAGTTATCGAAAGCCGGGATCGATAAATGATTCGGGTGATAATAATCGATACCTAATCCACCTCCGAAGTTCAGGTTCTCCACCGTAACCCCGTGAGCTTCCAGTTCTTCCTGTATCTCGTTGAAACGAATTACCAAATTGCGGAAGCTAGACATATCCGTGATCTGTGAACCGATATGGCTATGGATACCGATCAACTTCACATTCTTCATCTCCTTTAATTTATCCAGTACGCCTCCTAATTGGCTAAGGTTGATACCGAATTTATTTTCCTTCATACCCGTCGTGATCTTGGCATGTGTATGGGCATCCACTTCCGGGTTGATACGAAGGGCGATAGAGGCTACTTTATTCTTGGTGGCCGCCAGCTCATTGATAATTTCCAGCTCAACGGCGGATTCCACGTTAAAGCAGAAAATATCATTGTCCAGTCCTAGGTTGATCTCCCAATCCGCTTTGCCGACACCGGCAAAGACAATCTTATCGGCAGGAAAACCGGCATCTAAAGCTGCCTGTACCTCGCCGCCACTTACGCAGTCTGCGCCAAGGCCGTTTGCCGCTATGATGGAAAGGATACGGGGATTGGCATTCGCTTTCACGGCATAATGCACGTGGTAACCATATTTTCCGGATTCGGTTTTTACTACGTCTAATGTGTCTTGCAATAGCTTGACATCATAATAATAAAAAGGCGTAGAAAGCTGCTTAAACTTTTCTACAGGAAATGTTCCTTTGAGCATATTATACGAAATTATATAAAGATAAATAAGGGCAGTCTGTAAAAGGCCGCCCTCGTTTGTTTTTATTTGTTGTTAAATAAATGATCGCTTAGAGCTTGCAGCGCTCTCTGCTTGTCCGAGGCCTTGATCAGCAAGGAGACGTTGTAGTTGCTTCCTCCGTAGGAGATCATGCGAACCGGGACATCCTTCATGGCCTGTACGATACGAGCCTCGAAGCCGATGTTATCCCATTCTAGGTCGCCAACCACGCAAACGATAACCATATCCTCGTCTACGGTCACGGTTCCGTACTTCTTCAAATCGTCAACGATCTCTTCCAGATGCTTGCGGTTATCGATCGTAACGGAGACACCCACTTCGGAAGTCGTAACCATATCGATCGGAGTCTGGTAGTTCTCGAAAGTCTCGAATACCTTACGCAAGAAACCTGTTGCTAGCAACATACGTCCGCTCTTGATCTTGATAGAGGTAATATTGTCTTTGGCGGCAACCGCCTTGATCTTACCTTTCTCGATCGCGTTAGAGATCAATGTACCCGGAGCGTCCGGCTGCATCGTATTTAACAAACGAACCGGGATGTTGTTCAATTTAGCCGGCAATATACAAGTCGGGTGAAGGATCTTGGCTCCGAAATAAGCTAATTCGGCAGCCTCCTCGAAATGCAATTGACGGACTGGAGACGTTCCCTGTACGATACGAGGGTCGTTATTGTGCATACCGTCGATGTCTGTCCAGATCTGGATCTCTTCCGCACCGATAGCCGCGCCGATTAAGGATGCGCTATAGTCGCTACCACCCCGTTGTAGGTTATCGATCTCGCCGTAAGCGTTGCGGCAGATATAACCTTGTGTGATGTATAGATCAGCATCCTTATTATCAGCAAGTAATTTCACCAATTTCTCTTTGATATAGACAGGGTCCGGTTCCGCGTTCTTATCCGTACGCATATAATCCAAAGCCGGGATCAATACGGATTTCACGCCGCATTCGTTCAAATAAAGATTCATCATACCCGTAGAGATCAACTCTCCTTGTGCCAAGACAACCTTTTCCTCGAACAAGGTAAACAGATCCTTCGTGAGCGTACGGATATATTCGAAATGAGATTTTATCAGTTCTTTGGCCTTCTGTTTATATTCCTCGGTGCTGTATAGTTCCTCAACATGGCCCATATATTTCATGGCAAGCTTGTTGATGATCTCATTCGCTCCGTCTGGGTTCTTTTTGTACAGGTAGTCGGAAATCTCGACTAACGAGTTGGTTGTACCCGACATGGCTGACAATACAACGATCTTACGGTCTCCCGTGATCAGTTTCGCTACATCTTTCATTCTCTGTGCAGATCCCACAGAAGTACCGCCAAACTTTAAAACTTTCATCTTCTTTTGTTCTATATTAAATTGTTTTCTTTTTCAATCGAATGCGACCGCAAAGTTACAAAAAAATTATTCTCTGACATCACTTAGACAGGCATTCTCGCATTTTACTATGCGGGCAGGATAATTATGCACGATCGTATAGTTATGAGTGGTCATAATCACCGCCGTTCCCTGCTGGCAGATGTCGTGTAAGAGTTGTACGATTTGTCCGCTCGTCTCCGGGTCCAAGTTGCCGGTCGGCTCATCCGCCAGTATCAACTTGGGGTTGTTCAGAAGGGCACGGGCAATAACGATACGTTGTTGTTCCCCGCCGGATAGCTCATGCGGCATTTTATAGCCTTTGTCTTGCATGCCTACCTGACGGAGCACATTGTCTATCCGTTCCTTGATCTCGCTTTTCTTTTTCCATCCGGTGGCTTTCAGCACGAATTCCAGATTCTTGGAGACGGAACGGTCGGTCAACAATTGGAAATCTTGGAAGACGATACCTAGTTTCCTACGCAAATAAGGGATATCCTTCCGCTTCATCTTGGTGAGGTTGTAATCCATGATACGTGCCTCGCCTCGCAAGATCGGTATCTCGCAATACAAGGACTTGAGCAGGCTGCTTTTACCGGAGCCTACCTTCCCGATCACATATACGAACTCTCCGTTACGAAGCGTGAGGCATGCGTCGTGTAATACCCTGTTTTCCTCACGGCATATCTCCACGTTCTCTAATTTGAGTAGAATATCTTCTTCCATAGAATTTATCAACCTTTATGTCTTTTCTTTAATTCACGGGCGAGGTCTTCCAGACGAAGTCCCTTGCTTGTCAATAATACGATTAAGTGGTAAACCAAGTCGGATGCCTCATAGATGAAGCCGTCTTCGGTTCCGTTGGTCGCCTCGATAACGGTCTCTACCGCTTCTTCGCCGACTTTCTGGGCCATGCGATTCACGCCTTTCTGGAATAAGGTAGTCGTATAGGAACCTTCCGGCATTTCTTGACGGCGACGCTCGATGAAGTTCTGCAAGTATTTCAAGAACATGATATCCTCTACGTTCTTCTCGCCGAAACAAGTATCCGCTCCCGTATGACAAACCGGTCCGGCTGGAATCGCCTTGATCAATAATGTATCGTTGTCGCAATCCGCCGTGATGCTAACCACCTGCAACGTATTTCCGCTACTCTCTCCCTTCATCCACAAACGGTTTTTCGTGCGGCTAAAGAATGTAACCTTACCCGTACTTACTGTCTCATCATAAGCTTCTTGATTCATGAAGCCCAACATTAATACCTTACTAGTGTTGTTGTCTTGTACGATAGCGGGTATTAATCCGCCCATTTTCTCGAAATCTAATTTCATCTTTATATATAATGTGTTATATCCTTACATTGATCCCCTCGTCCTTGAGGTATTGCTTCAAGTCGCCTATCCGTATCTCGCCGAAATGGAAAACGCTGGCCGCTAAAGCCGCGTCCGCTTTCCCATTGGAAAACGTATCCCGGAAATGTTCCATCTTTCCCGCTCCACCGGAGGCGATAACCGGGATATGCAACGTATCGGCCAAGGTAGCCAGAGCGTCGTTCGCGTATCCGTCTTTTACGCCATCGTGCGTCATACTGGTGAAAAGGATCTCGCCGGCGCCACGGCTTTCCGCTTCCGAGGCCCATTGAAACAAATACTTATCCGTCGGGACACGCCCTCCGTTTAGATAGCATAGCCAGTCATTGTTCTCAAAATTAGCGTCGATAGCGACTACGCATACCTGACTGCCAAAGTTCTTGGCGATCTCCTCGATTAATGCCGGGTTACGTAAAGCCGCCGAGTTGATCGAGACCTTATCGGCGCCAGCGCTAAGCAAACGATCCACGTCCTTCAATTCGTTGATACCTCCACCCACGGTAAAAGGGATGCTGATATGGGCCGCCACTTGTTTTACCAACTCGGTGAAAGTCTTTCGCCCCTCGTGTGAGGCGGTAATATCCAAGTACACTAATTCGTCGGCCCCTTCACGGCTGTACTGGGCGCCCAACTCCACGGGGTCTCCAGCGTCGCGAAAGTTCACGAAGTTGATGCCTTTTACGGTCTTTCCATCCTTTATATCCAGACAGGGAACAATTCTCTTGGCTAGCATATATCTATTTATTATTTCAAGTAAAACGAAGTAAATCTTTCAACTGGATCTTCCCTTCATAAATGGCCTTGCCGAAAATGACGGCGGGAATCCCAGCCTCAGATAATTTCTCAATATCCTCGATCGAGCTTACGCCACCGCTCGCTATGATATAAAGGAAGGGGATCTCGTCCCGTATCTCTTTATATAAATCGATAGCCGGGCCTTGCAGCATACCATCCCGTGCGATATCCGTGCAGATCACCTTGGTAATCCCCTTGTCGTAATATCCTTTGATAAAAGGAATCAACTCTTGGCTGGTCGTTTCCTCCCAACCGCTGATGGCGATCTTCTTTTCCTTGGCATCGGCCCCTAATATGATTTTCTCGCTACCGAACTTACTGATCCAAGAGGTGAACATTTCCGGGTTCTTCACGGCGATACTACCCCCGGTTACCATCTGGGCGCCGCTTTCGAAGGCGATCTCCAGATCATCCTCTTGTTTCAAGCCCCCTCCGAAATCAATGATCAAGGAAGTCCGGGTCGCTATCCGCTCAAGGATACGGTAGTTGATGATGCGTCCCTCACGGGCTCCATCCAAATCTACCACATGCAAACGCCGGATGCCGTTACCCTCGAACATCTTGGCCACCTCCAGAGGATCTTCGTTGTAAATCTTCTTGGTCGCGTAATCTCCTTGCGTCAACCGGACGCATTTGCCATCTATTATATCTATAGCGGGAATAAGCTCAATCATATCTTTAAAAAGTTTTTCAATATAACCTCTCCTACCGATCCACTTTTTTCCGGATGGAACTGTGTTGCGTAGAAGTTGTCCTTATGTAAAGCGGCGCTGAACGGAAGGATGTAATCGGTCGTAGCCGCCGTATATTCATTTACAGGTACATAATAACTATGTACGAAGTAAACAAATTTGTTCTCCAATCGCTCATTGAATAGGCCGCTTTTAACGTTTGTCAAGGTATTCCAACCCATGTGAGGAACCTTGTCCTCATGCTTTTGCGGAATGAAACGTTTTACTTCCGTAGGGAAGATCCCCAAGCAATCCGCGTTTCCCTCCTCTGAACGCATGCACATCAATTGCATGCCGAGGCATATCCCGAGTACCGGTTGCTTTAGGTTCAAGATCACCTGATCCAATTTATGCTCCCTTAAATACTCCATGGTCGTGAAAGCTTCACCTACTCCGGGAAAGATAACCTTATCCGCTTTATTTAATAATTCCGGATCAGCCGTGATGATCGGGGTAACGCCCAACCGCTTCAAAGCGTAATCTACTGAGTAGATGTTTCCGGCATTATATTTAATAATGGCAACGTCCATTGTTGTTAAGCATTTATATTGAGTCGCAAAAGTAACAAATTATCATTACATAATTATGAATGGCGATTGAAAAGTTCCAAAATGAAATGTATTTGTGATAAACTGGTGTGATCGGGAAGGGGATAGGGGCGGCATAATTATGTAGCTTCTGAGGTCTCTCCAGATATTTTTGCTATCAAATATGATATTTTTTTGCGTCAGCTATTGCAGGTTTAAAAATAATACTTACCTTTGCACCGCAATCGAGAGAGATAGCGATAAAAGAAAAGAGGTTCGGTAGTTCAGCTGGTTAGAATACATGCCTGTCACGCATGGGGTCGCGGGTTCGAGTCCCGTCCGGACCGCCAATAAAGCCTGTTAATCATATGATTAACAGGCTTTATTATTTCTACAAAATATATAAATCCTAATTTTACTTTTTGAGTATTCTCATTAAGCTGGCAGCATCCTGTAATAAATTCACCGTCTCAAAATGTCCTTTATAAAACACTGCCCAGTTGTTGAAAACACAAGGTAGCTCCTTAGCTTTTTGTAGGGTATCCACTTGGATGAAAGATACAGGAACATCATTCGTTTCACAATACTGTCTGACAATCCCGATTTTTTGATCGATATAAGGACACTGCACATCATAATAAATTGTCAGTTCTTTGTTTTCGATTCCCTGTTTCTTTACATTATGTGCAAACGTCGGCTTTATTCCGTCAAAAGAGAGTGCCAGCAATTCATATCCATTATCGGTAACATCAACAGTCTCAAAGCCAAACTTCTTCGCAAACGACTGGTCGGAAAGCCAGGATTTTTGTTTTTTTGCTCCTAGCATACAAATACCGGATTTGCCCTTTTCTTTAGCATCGGCTATACAATATTCCATCAGCGATTTCCCATACCCTTTCCCTTTGTAACTGCCCAAAGTCCATAAGCAATAGATATAATAATAATTATCACCCGTTATAGGAACCCAGGCTGTTTCCAAAGGGGCATACTCTATAAAAACCGTAGCCTTTGCATTCAACTTTCTAAAGACATGACCTTCATTCAGCCGTTCAGAAAGCCATTGCCGCTTTGCCTCAACACCAGGGTGGAGCTTTTTAGTACGGATAATACAGCACAAATGCTCATCTGCAAGATTGTCTGTTGTTAAGTTTATAAATTCTGTATCCATATGTATCTTCATTTCAAATTAGATATTATCAATTAACAGGAGCTGGGCGTAGTTGTGCCACTTTATTATTGTTGACAAATTATGACGTGTAAATGTAGTGAATTTATACGGATCACTTCAACTTTACCCGACATTTGGCTATAACACGGTTTATTCATACAAAGTAAACAAAACATCAGCGGAAAGATTATTCTTTCTCCGACTATAGCGAAAAAAACGCAATATCCTATTTTTCAGCACATTACACACCTCTCGCAGTACCAATATTGTTGGTAAATTTTCATATTAGCGTTTTATTACGAAAAGTTCATGCTAACATGCAGACTAACTAACAATTAATATACGCTCATATTAGAGTTCGCTGATAGCTTTATTTTTCTCTTTTAATATAGAAAGAATATTCTTTATATAGATTATATAAGGCTATCGCCATTTTTCAGTTTTAAAAGGATTCAAAGAAGATATTTCATTTTACCTGGCAAATCAGGCAATCTTCCCTATCCCCGTATTACTGAAAACAGCCTATCTTTTTTCAGTGTTTACACAGACAATAGCTTTTATAGACGGAAATCAATTAAAAAAACTTCCGGAAAATCGATTATTATTCCTATTGGGTCCCATTCAGTCCATTCGTTCCATATCCTCCTCCTATCTTTGTAAAGTATTTCAAGAGAATAGCACCGGTAAGTTCGATAATTGTTATCTTCTGAATACAAATATTTCATTGGAAGTAGAAAAGCACCTTTCAAAAATGAAAAAGATAAAAGCGACATATCGAATCCGTCTTGTTGAGAAAGAAGGTATTGATAGCTATGAGAAAGAAGGCAAATGGGAAGGTGTATTTATCGTTTTTGAAAGCAGCGAAACTGTTATTAATGAAATAAAATAATCGGTTTCATCTGTTCGATGAACAAGCATTACATTTCAATTGTTATAATATAAAAAAACAATATGGAAACTTTCAAAGATATTATAAACGGAGAAAAACCTGTATCAGTAGACTTTTTCGCCACTTGGTGTGGTCCATGTAAAGTAATGAGTCCGACAGTTGAAGCATTGGGTAAAGAAGTGACGAGGCTGTAAATTAAACTGTGTCATCAAAGAATAAACTATTAACTTTGCTAACACAGTTTTTTTTATAACGCCAAATGGGCAATCGTCGTAACGGAAAGATACAAAAGCAGGTTCAGACTCCATTGGGCGAAGTAACCGTATCCACTCCTCGTGACCGTAATTCGAGTTTTGATCCCCAGTTCATCAAGAAGCGTGAAACGATTCTGGCAGAAGGCATTGCCGACCATATAATTGGCCTGTATGCAATGAGAAACAGCACAAGGGTAATCAACGACTCTTATCTATTCTGCAAATTTTTATTTTTCTTTGCGAGTATACTTTTCCGGTACTTCATACAAATGTTGTAATCTCTTTATTTCCCTCTTTAATTCACCAGTTATCCATTCTGTACCGGGTTGTCCATAAATATTATTCATTTCATGCGGATCATTTTCCAGATCATAGAGTTCCCAAATTCCGATCTCATAAAAACAAATCAACTTATACCGAAGGGTTCTCACACCAAAATGTTTCTGCACACTATGAAAACCCGGATATTCATAGTAATGATAATAAAGAGAGTTTCTCCAATAATCTGCTTTCTCTTTTCTTAATAAAGGAAGAAAAGACACCCCTTGCATATATTCAGGTACAGCAATATTGCACATATTTAGAAAAGTCGGAGCAAAATCAATATTTTGTGTCAATTTTGAGACTTCTGTACCAGCCTGTATATCTTTAGGATAACGTATCATAAAAGGCATCTTCATAGATTCTTCATACATAAACCTTTTATCAAACCACCCATGTTCCCCCAAATAAAAACTTTGGTCAGAAGTATATACGATAATAGTATTGTCCAATAGGCCTTGTTCTTCCAAATACAGTAACATTTCTCCGACACTTTCGTCCACTGCAGCAACTGTTGACATATATTCCTGCATATATCGTTGATATTTCCATTGGGCTAGTTCTTCTTCATTCGTTATATGTTGTGCCCAAAAAGAATCATTTTTGGGACGATAGTTCGCATTAAAACGGAGGCGTTGTTCTAGCGTCATCCGATTAAATAAATGCGGCCATGGATCATAACGCAAAGAATCACTACCAGGAGACACGCTCATTTTCAGATCGTGTCCCTCATACATATCCCTGTAAATATTCATTTTTTGCTTTTGAGCTGCTACACGATTCTTATAACGGTCAAAAAAATTCTCTGGCACAGGAAATACCGTATGATCATAAAGATGATAATGCCGTTCCGCCGGCCACCAGTTACGGTGACATGCTTTATGATGCATCATCAAAAAAAATGGTTTGTTCATATCCCGATGATTTAACCAGTCGATGCACTTATCCGTTATAATATCAGTGACATATCCTTCGACACAGGAGGTATCATTCTCCGTAATAAAATCCGGATTATAATACTCTCCTTGATCATTCAATATACACCAGTAGTCGAAGCCCGTCGGGCGGCTATTCAAATGCCACTTTCCTATAATTGCTGTCTGATAATTATTTCGTTGCAATATTTTCTGGAGTAACTCTTGCGAACCGTCAAAACGATTGCCATTTTGCATAAACCCATTGGCATGGCTATGTAATCCAGTCATGACAGCAGCCCTACTCGGTCCTGAAAGGGAATTACAACAATAATTAGCTTTCAGAAGAGCTCCTTCCCGAGCGATTCTGTCTATGGAAGGTGTCGGAGCTAATCGGGAGACAGAACTACCATACGCACTAATAGCCGTTTCCGCATGATCGTCAGACATGATATAAAGAATGTTAGGTCTTTTCTGTCCATTTTTGTCAGCTGACAGTACCGGCAAACAATAACAAACAGATATTCCCATCCAAATTGTTGATACTAGAATAGGTTTCATATTACATATTCAAATTAATCTGTTAACCAGGGACTTTGAAATCCCAATTTCTTCAATCCGTTTTGTATATCGGGATGCGACATAAAGAGTTTCCAAAGTAGTCCTGAACGATAATTTTCCATCATCACAGCTATAGGCCCCTGATCTATTGCTAAATACTGTTGAGGATACCATCCTTCCGTATCACTGAAAGCATCGTAAAAACCATATTTTCCCCACACTTTATCCCTTTTATTTTGATATAAATTCCGAAGTACCTCTAAAGAATATTCGGGAGTATAAGCTATAGAGGACAACGATGCTGTCGGAGAAATAACTCCCATGTCATTTTCTTCCGATGCAGTATGTGCATGATAGCCTTTCACAGAATAGCTAGCAGTCATTCCCCAACAATCAGCCCCATATCCTTTATAGTGTTTAGGATTTCGTATAGAATATGCCCGATTAATGAGAGTATGGTTCTTATTTTCCTGCCAGTAATCTCCATACTGGTCTTTCAGTCCACGAGGATCCAAACCTAGAAAAGAATAATGAGCCCAAAATAAAGGGCCAACCTGCGTCCCCTGGTGCCTGAACTGCAAAGAATACCCTTCCACTTCATGGGGCTGTACTATTTTTCCTCCCTGAGCCCAACCATCATGATAAACTTCGGCAGAAACGCCATGTGTCGGAGAAGAAGCAGCCAATATATACATCACCAAACATTCATTATATCCCCGAACAGGAAAATCCATTTCCCATCCATAATTTGGGCTCCAATGCCAGAAAAGTGTATGTTGGTCATTTTGATACCAATCCCATTCAACCTCTCTCCATAGCTTATCAATACGCATAGCTAATTTTCTTTCGGCCTCATTTCCTTCTAGATAATATTGATGAAGGCAAAGCAATGCCTGTACAAGAAAAGCCGTTTCAACTAAATCTCCTCCATCATCTTTTGGACTAAAAGGTTTCACTTTCCCTGTATTTCCATACCACCAATGAGGCCAGACTCCATGAAAACAATCTGCTTTTTCTAAAAAATCCACAATTCGGGTCATACGTTCCAATCCTTCTTCACGTGAGACATATCCCCTATCAATCCCCGCTAAAATAGCCATAAGACCAAAGCCACTGCCTCCCGATGTCACTACATGCCGGTCATTTTGTGGATAGACTCCATCAATATTTATGCGTTCACAAGCTAAACCACTAACAGGCTCAGCACCTTCCCAAAAATAATTGAAAGTCTGTTTCTGAACCAAGTCAATCAAATCTCCATCCGACAAAACCTTTTCAGTCTCTTTATTTGTAATCTTACATGCTGTTACACTCAACAAAACAACAAGCAAACAAGTTATATTCAATATTATTATTGTTGTTCTCATAACTTCTCTATAATAAAGTAAATACTGCCTTTTTCACATCCCGGCTGTTTCCTCCGATCATCACTTCAAAATCTCCGACCTCCCATTTATACTCTAGATCGTAATTATAGAATTTCAGCATCTCGGGAGAAATCACAAACTGAACGTTTTTACTTTCACCCGGTTTTAAACAGATCTTTTGAAACCCTTTTAACTCTTTAACCGGACGAGTAATACTCCCCTCCTTATCACGAATATATAACTGTACAACCTCCTTTCCTTCTACTGTTCCAATATTCGTAACAGTGACCAATGCGGTTATTCTACCGTTCTTATCCAAGTTATCTATGTCGAGTGCTATATCACTATACTGAAACTGAGTATAACTTAAACCGTACCCAAAAGGATACAATGGCTCATTGCTTACATCCAAATAATTACTTCGGAATTTCTCAAACCATTTACCATCCTTCAACGGACGTCCCGTATTTTTATGATTATAAAAAAGAGGTATCTGACCTATATTTTGTGGAAAAGTTGTAGTTAGTTTACCACTAGGATTTACATCTCCAAATAAAACATCGGCTATTGCATAGCCCGCTTCACTCCCTCCAAACCAAACATTCAATATAGCAGGGATATGCTCTTCTTCCCAACTCAGATCCAACGGACGCCCCGTAAAAAGAGTTAAGACCACCGGCTTTCCGGTTTTCACCAAAGCACGTAAGAGGTGTCTTTGTGTATCCGGTATCCGTATATCTGTCCGAGAACTACATTCACCGCTCATTTCCGAAGATTCTCCAACTGCCGCAAGAATGACATCTGCCTTTTCTGCAATTTGTAATGCTTCATTTATTATTTCTTTTTCAGAACGATTATCCCTTTTCAAATCACGTCCAAAAAGAGTCGCATTTTTTTCCAATTGAGCATCCGAAGTCAAATTACAACCTTTAGCATAAAGAATGTTTACTTTATCTCCTACAGTTTCCTTCAACCCCTCTATCAAGCTAACCGTTTCTTTTAAGTTGGCAGCCACGCTCCAGGTTCCAGACATATTCTCTCTAGTATCAGCCAACGGTCCGATTACGGCAATCGTTCCATTCTTTTTCAATGGTAATAATTGGTCTTGATTTTTCAACAAAACAAAACTCTCAGCTGCAATTCGACGAGCAGTAGTCCGATTTTTATCTGTATAGATTTCTTGCTGCCTACGTTTATCATCACAATATTTATAAGGATCTTCAAACAAGCCTAATTTATATTTTGCCTCCAAAATCCTCCGACAAGCCTGATCAATCTGTTCTTCTTTTATTTTATTCTCCTTTAATGATGAAGATAATGTTGTCAGTAATCCTTCACTGACCATATCCATATCCAATCCTGCAATCAATGCCCGGGATGAAACAGCCTGTAAATCACCTATACCATGATCAATCATTTCGCTAACACCTGTATAATCAGAAACAACAAAACCATCAAATCCCCATTGGGTACGCAACACATCGGTTAACAACCATTTATTTGCAGTGGCGGGAACTCCGTCAATTTCATTAAAGGACGCCATCACACTACCTGCACCGGCATCCACTGCAGTCTGATAAGGCTGCATATACTCGTTGAACATCCGGACACGACTCATATCTGTCGTATTATAATCCCGACCAGCTTCCGAAGCACCATACAATGCGAAATGTTTCACACAAGCCATAATTGTATTTTTCTCCGCCAAATCGCTTCCCTGATATCCACGCACCATCGCTTTTGCTATCTCTCCACCTAAAAAAGGGTCTTCTCCACTTCCCTCTGCGATACGTCCCCAACGTGCATCCCGACAAATGTCGACCATCGGACTAAATGTCCAGCAAATTCCATCCGCACTAGCCTCAATGGCCGCAACACGTGCAGAATTTTCGATAGTTTGCATATCCCAGCAACAAGATAATCCCAAAGGTATAGGAAAGACAGTTTCATAACCATGAATCACATCCATACCAAACAATAATGGTATACCCAGACGACTTTCTTCCACCGCCAAACGTTGGACTTCTCGTATTTTAGATACACCTTTAATATTAAATAATCCTCCCACCTTTCCTTCTTTGATTTTCCGAGCGATATCACTACTTTCTGCCTGTCCAGTCACAACATCACCCGCAGCCGGTAGATTCAGCTGGCCTATCTTCTCATCAAGCGTCATCTTCCTCATCAGCTGAGTGATGAACAGATCCATCTCCTTCTGTTTCAAGTCTTGGGATTGTCGATCACAAGACATTAACATAAACACTAAAATATAGACTAATACATATTTACTTTTCATATTTCAAATTTTTATCAATTAATCTTATACATTATCAAGGGATCATATACTGAAAACCCAACCTGTCTAAACCCTTTTGTATATCCGGACAACTCATGAACAACTTCCATAAAAGACCCGAACGATAATTTTCCAGCATAACGACAATGGGACCTTGATCGACAGCAAGAAACTGATTATCAAACCATTTTGTCGAAAGATTAAAAGCATCAACAAAACCATACTCTTTCCAAAGTTTGTCACCAAGCTTATAATAAAAATAATGCAAGGCTTGCATCGACTGTTCAGGTGTATAAGGCATAGAAGCCAAAGCTGCTGTCGGAGCAATAACACCCAAATCATTATCAGGAGAATGAGCGCTATATCCTTTATCTCCATCAGAAGCTGTCAATCCCCAACAGTTTTCACTATAACCGACATATCCCTTCGGATTGTGAACACAATAATTATAATTAATCAAAGCATGATTCTTATTCTGAGTCCAATAATCAGCAAAGGAATCATGTAACCCTTTAGGATTCAAACCTAAAAAAGAATAATGAGTAAAAAACAAAGGACCTCCGTTCGCATTACCCAACGGTAAGATATAATCATAATACACATTACCGTTTCTAATCTCCCCATTATGGGCCCAGCCTTCAGTATAAACTTCCTTTGATATCGGACTCACAGGAGAAGAGGCAGCCAATATATAAGTGATTAGACATTCGTTCCAACCACCTATAGGCATATTCATTTCCCATCCGAACTCCGGACTCCAATGCCAATACAATCGATTTTCTCCATTTTTACGGAACCAGTTCCAATCAACTGCTTTCCAAAGTTCTGTTATATCTTGACGTAATTGTTTTTCTTCTATTGTTTGATTTTTAAAATATTGACGTGCCGTTAATAATCCTTGAAATAAAAACGATGTCTCTACCAGGTCCGCCCCATTGTCTTTATCACTAAACTTAACAGTAATACCAGTAGTGCCGTTCAACCAATGAGCATAAGCCCCATGATAAGAAGTACAATTTTCTTTCAGAAATGTAACGATCTTCTGTATACGTTCAACAACATCATCACGATCAATCATTTTACGTTCAGCACCTACGATCATTGCCATAATACCAAAGCCTGTACCTCCTATTGTTACAATATCGCTAGAAGTACTCCGTTCACGAGCCATTCCTGATACCGGATGACCTAAATCCCAAAAATAGCGTAATGTCTGTTGTTGTACTTTATCCATCAATACATCATCTGGTATACGTTCAAATTTATCCCTCATATCCATACCTGTCAACAAGTCGATTGTCCACCCAGATGATAAAACTGTTCCTTTCTCTGTTTTTAAAGAAGGCCATACATTCAACTTATACGTAGAAAATGTTCTGAGTTCGCTTACCGGTTGTACCTTTACCAAACAATCTCGGTCCTCATAACTAAAAGATAAACTTATTTGAGAGCCAGAGTCCGTCAGGATCTCAATATTAGAAGCTACAGTACTCTTATCTACAGGTCCAGAGAAAAGAAGTGAAATTGGCACTTTAGGATCAACATCTTTATATTGTCTCGATAACACATTCTCTCCATCAATCCTTACCTCCGTCAATTCAAAAGATTCCGATTCAACTGTCACGTCATCCTTTCCACAACTTAAGGGAATCAAGAACACCAGAAGCATAAACAATAATTCAAATCTCTTCATTTTACACTTTGAAACAAGAGAAAAGGGGCCGTTTTATAAAAAATATACGAATTATCCAGCCCCTTTATCTGATTATTTTTTTTCTTTATACAAGGTTTCTACCTCCTCATTTGTCAAAATAGAATTATAGAATCTGAACTGGTCTAATTCTCCATTATATTCCTTAGCCCAATCCCAAGTATCCGAATCAGAAGTCAAAGGAGGATTAATATTTTTCGAAAAGTTTCCGACAATAAATGACCCACTCATTTTTTCAAATATAAGCTTACCATAATCTCCCAGTAATTTCTCATAAACCTGTTTTCCATCACAGAAGACATGAAGTGTAGAAGATGCTCCTTCATAACGAAATACCATATGTGTCCATTTATCCAATACTCCTGCCAATCTACAATCATCTATCCAGCCATCTACACGACTTCCTGAACGGGTATTAAACATATGAACTTTAAACAAGACACCTTCATCAGTTGCACCATCGGTAAAAATATCCAAATTACCCCACCCCACTTCCGAATGCGGTATTGTAAAGAGCTGGCGAGCTCCTCCGTTAACGTCATCAGATTTAAGATTCATCCAAAAGGAAACGGTAAACGCATCTAATGACTGGAGACTGTCTTTCAAATTCCTCCCATTCAAATCTTCTTCTATGTTAACAAGGACGTAACCACCTTCTGCTCCTTTCATTGATTTTCCCGAAATACCATCAACATAACTGATTCCTACTGCTGAAGCTTTAAATTCATAGATGCTTTTATCATCTACTTTATTTTCATCAAAAGGAATATATATTTTCAATGGATCATAAGGAGTAGGCTCCGGATCCGGAATTATATTCATTTCCGGACGATCAAAATCTTGACAAGAAAACATTCCTAGTCCGACTAAAATACAGCCGGTATATTTTAATAATTTATACATTAGTTCCATTCTATTACTTTATTTATACTTACAATTAATAATCAGGATTCTGAATCAATACACCATTCGACTTATCTATTTCAGGTTGAGGAATAGGCAAATACCTATGCTTTTTTTGATAGTTTGTTTTTCCCGCAGCATGTAAAACTTCTATATCAATTTCCCAGCGTACAAGATCATAAAAACGATCATATTCCATTCCCATTTCTACATGCCTTTCATGACGGATAGCATTACGAAGCTTTCCCTGATCAGTTGTCGTAACTTTAGGCAAGATAGAAGCATTTGATCCACGCGCCCTCCTACGTACCATCTCCAAATAGTTTAAAGCTTCACTGGTTTGGCCTAATTCATTTGCCGCCTCTGCTGCCATCAGTACAACATCAGCATAACGGATTAACCGAATATTCACCCATTGTCCAAAAGTGGAGTTTACTTCCCGACGGATAGCAGGATCTGTATACACTTTCTTATTCCAATAGTTTCGTGGTAGATTAGATGTTGGTGCTGGAGGAGTTTCTCCATAAGGAGCATTCACCTTACCAGCATATAATAAAGTAGCATCTTTACGGGGATCATCTGCTTCATATGATGAAGCCAATAACTCACTAGGGGTATTCCAGCCCCATCCCATATTCCAATCTCCGGAACCTCTAACACCCTGAATAGTCGCATGATTTGTTCCATAACTCTGTGTCAGACTGTGATACGCCTGAATCTCAAAAATAGATTCACTACAATTTTCTCCTTTTTCCGTAAATATCTTGTCATACGGAGTATTTAAATCATATACACCGGAGCTAATCACTTCCTGGGCTTTAGCCAAAGCTACGTTCCAATTACTCCTTGTAATCTGTGTCTTGGCTTGCATTGCTTTTGCGGCTCCACTTGTCAGGCGACCTACATATTTTATTTCCCAGGTAATAGGTAAAATTTCAGCAGCCTCCTGCAAATCAGTGTCAATTAATTCATAAATTTCAGCAACAGACGATTTTGGAATATTTCCATCCGCAGCTTCTTTCAATTTAAAGTTTATTTTGGGAACTTCTCCAAAAGTACGGACTAGATTAAAATAAGCATATGCTCTAAAAAATTTTGCTTCTGCCTTATTTATCAAAGTAGCTTCATCAACCTCTCCTTCCTCTTCTATATCCGAGATGATATTGTTACACAAATTGATCAAATTATAATGATCCGACCAATATCCATTCATCAACCAGTGATCTTTCATATACTCAAAATCATCATACATTTTTTCAGCATCAGCACCGTCCGTCAGAGTACTCCCCTTATCAGCATCATCAGAACGAATACTATGAACGGCTAAAAATTGCGCACCGCACATACCTTCATTTCTCATAGCAGCATAGAGACCAAAGACTTGACTCTCATAACTTCCACTTGTCAAATCATCTTGTGTCAAACGGCCTAGTGGTTCACGTTCCAGAAAATCAGAACAAGCTGTAATTAAAGATAATCCAGCAAAAATTATGCCCATATATACATGTTTTCTTATTTTATTTTTCATAACATTTAATCGATTTAATATTAGAAACTCAAATTAAAACCAAAAGAGTAGACAGCAGGAATAGGATAGGTTCCATTATCAACCCCAAAAGCAATAGCGCTACCACCAATTTCTGGAGTATAACCTGTACTTTTCTTAAATGTAACCGGATTCTGCACATTCAAATACAATCGTAATCCCTTCAGACTAAGTGCATTTAATAAACGATCACTCACATTATATCCTAACTGAATATTACGAATACGGAAAAAACTGCCATCTTCTATATAATAATCTGAATCCTTGTAATTATTAGAACGAGCTGTACTCAATATTGGTTCCCAGTTAGATGTACCTACACCATGCCAACGATCCATCCGTTCGATCTGATAATTGAACTGTGCATAGTTATTCTGATTCCAGGCTTTGTATATTTCATTTCCATATACTCCCATCATATCGACAGAAAGATCTACATTCCTATAAGAAATACTTAGAGATAAACCATACGTGAAATCAGGAGTAGGATTACCAATTATTGTACGGTCATCTTCCGTGATTTCACCATCACCGTCCACATCAGTATATTTAATATCTCCAACTTCTACCGTTCCAATTTTACTGACAGGAGATTGTTGGATCTCTGTCTGTGTCTGATAAATCCCCCCAGACTTATATCCATAAAAATAACCGATAGGATATCCGGCTGTAACGCGAGCTGGACCAGTTATAATAGCATATCCCTCAGTTGAAAGTGATTTCACCTTATTGTTTAGCGTTGTTAAATTTCCACTGATAGAATATCTCCAGTCTTTTCCGATAGAACCATTCCAATTAGCAGATAATTCAACACCCTTGTTTTGAATTTCCCCCAAATTACCTAATCCTGGAGTCGCTCCGGCAATACCGGGTACAGTTGTCAGCAAATCCTTTGTCAGCTTATGATAGTAATTGGCTTCCAGACGGAGGTGATTACTTATCAACTGAGCTTCGAAACCTGCCTCCCAGGCATGAACCGTTTCCCATTTCAAATCCGGATCAGGCAAATAAGCCGGTGTATATCCCGGAATAATACCATTACCGAACACAGCAGAACTAGAAGAATTCAGATTAGGATAAGCCGGATATTGACTACCGGTATTCTGATTTCCAAGTATACCCCATGAACCTTTAACCTTCAAATAATCGAACATATGCTGATTCTTCATAAAACCTTCTTCTGAAACAATCCAACCGGCACCTATCGCACCGAAATTCTGCCACTTATTACTACCTAAAAAAGCAGAGGTTCCATCACGACGGAAAGAGGCATTCAGTAAATATCTGTTTTTATAATTATACAATCCACGAACTAAATAAGACATTGTAGACGTTTCCCACTGTCCACTACCATTCGTTGCCGTTGCAGGATCTCCCATAGATAAATACCAAAAACGAGGATCATTCGGAACCGGATCACCGGACCCCTGATTACGTCCACCGTCTATTCCTGAATAAGAATTATAATAGGTTGTAAAACCGGCTGTAGCTGTTATACTATGATCATTGATCCGTTGTTGATATGTCAATAAATAATCAGACTGGATTTTCGTATAGATATTCTGACTTTGAGTAACTGAGGATAACTTAGACATAGAATCGATAGGGACTACCCCTACCATATCCGGGTTGTAGAAAGCTGTAATAACTCCATACGATCTAGATTGATTAAATCCATAATCAGCAGAAAAAGCAGCACGCAAATTAAAATATTTCAAAAAATCCAGTTCACCATAAATATTCCCCACAGCTCTATATTCTACCGGACGATTCATATTTGCTTTATACTCTACATTTATCATTGGGTTATGTAACTGAGCACGCTGAAAATCAGGTAGAGTATGATATAGCTGATACTCTTCGTTATATACAGGAGCAATCGGAGCCGCCTTTAATGCAGCTGATACATCCTTGAAGTCACCAGGATTTGCTTTATACCCATTGAATTGAAAACCGAATTTCAAAGCATCACTCACTTTATATTCATCATTTACCGAGATCGATACTTTATTCAGCTTTTCATTCTTGATCATACCTTCTTCATAGATATATCCAATACTCATATAAAATTTATTCTTATTTCCTGACCCCGCAATACTTATATTATTTTGAGTCACCAACCCTGTCTGAAATATTTCATCTTGCCAGTCAGTATCTGCTTGCCAATGAGTATAATCATAAGGGACATTGACTCCCTGATTAATCAATTGTTCATTGTAAAGTTCTTTAAACTGAGCAGCATTCGTCAATTTAATCTTATTCACCACTCTCTTCAAACCTATCGAAGAATTGACATTTACAATCGTAGAACCTTGTTTGGCCTGCTTCGTTGTGATAATAATCACACCATTAGCACCTCTGACACCAAAAATAGCTAGAGAAGAAGGATCTTTCAAAATCTCCATTGACTCGACATCTGCCGGATTTAAAAAATTAATATTATCATTAAACAAGCCATCCACAATATATAAAGGTTTAGCTCCGTTAATTGAGTTTGTACCACGAATACGAATATCCGGATCAGCTCCAGGTTTTCCAGAGTTCGTAACTTGTACACCAGCCACCTTCCCTTGCATCAAAGCAGTAGGATTTGTCATTGGCTTATTAGTAATATCAGTGCCACTAACAGTTGCAATCGAACCAGTCAAATCTCTTTTCTTTGCTGAACCATAGCCAATAATAACGGTCTCTGTCAATACATGAGATTCTTCTTTCATTCGTATATTTATAACGACTTGATCCTTTAAGGTTACATTTTGAGTAGCCATTCCCATATAAGAGAATTCAAGTACATCCCCTGATTTTGCACGAATAACGTATTTACCATCTGTGTCCGATATAACACCATTAGTCGTATTGATTATACGGACTGAAACTCCGGGCAAGGTAACACCAGCCTCATCAGTAATCGTTCCCGACACTTGTTGTTGAGCCCACAAGCTTACACTGCTTAACAATAATAAAAAACAAACAGCGAAAACTCTCAATTTTAAGGATAACTGTTTTTGTTTGTAATTTTTCATGATACTACATTTTTGATTCTTTCTTTAGTTTAACAATATTTCAAAAATTTTCAAGGTACACTACAATAAAAAAATCCACACATCTTCTTTTTTGTTATCTAGCTTAACAATATGAAGCAAATATAGAATACTATAATATTCATGTCAAATTTTTCTCCTCACCACAAATACATGTTCCTCTTTTTTCAAAAAAAAGAACCTCATTATAGCCTCTCAAAAAGAAATAACGCACTATTTACCAACAGATTAAAAAAATAAGAAACACACAAGAAAAATACTAGTACATTATTTCACACATTTTCCTTATAAATATTCCTCTGTCTATTAATCATAAGATTTTACAGTAAAAAATTAAAAAAAGACAATCATATATCAGAAAAAAAGAATATGTTTGTACTGTTAAAATACACTACACGAATACAAAATCGAAACTTCTTCTTTCACATCATTATTTAATTATTATAGTCATATGAAAAAGATAAATAAAAACATATTATTTACATATATTATTTTAATCTGCTCTCTTGCAGGATGTAGTTCCAACAACTATTCTGGATATAATAAAACAGATATAAGCAAAAACGTTATTCCAGACTCCATTCGAGCAAAACAAGTATCTGATTTAAAATTTGGAATGTTCATTTGCTGGTCATTCAGTACCTTTTCAGGGAATGAATGGACAACAGTAGCTCCTTATCCAGCCTATTTCCGGGCAACTACATGTAACACCGATCAATGGTGTAGGACAGCCAAAAATGCGGGAATGAACTATATCCTATTCCTGGCAAAACACCATGATGGCTTTTGTTTATGGGATACAAAAACGACCGATTTGAAGGTGACCAATGCTCCTCTAGGAAAAGATGTCGTTGAGATGGTTCGAAAATCCTGTAGCAAATATGGTCTCAAGTTAGCTCTTTATTTTTCTGAAGGAGACTGGACATGGCCTGGAGCCGAACGAGGTAAACACAATATGGGAGGCTATAATCCAGAAATGAAAAAAGCCCAGCTGGAAGAACTATTAACAGAATACGGTCCAATCGAATTTATTTGGTTCGACCGGGCAGCCGGAGACGGAGGATTATCGCATGACGAAACAACCGCATGGGTTAATCAACTTCAGCCAAACTGCCTAGTCGGTTACAATCATGGTGACCCTTCAGGTCGGCTTTCTATTGGAGAAATGGGAAATCCGGGACCTGTAAAGCAAAAAGGAAATACTAATTATCTGGCTGCAGAATTCACCTATCCGATACTTCCTCCACATAAAGGTGGAGCGAACTGGTTTTATTCATTACCAGAACATGATAATCTATGTCATCCAGCATCCAAAATCTTTTCAGACTATCAAGGAGCTATTCAACACGGAAACATATTTTCTCTGAATGTAGGTCCCAATTATGAAGGTTTGATCCGCGAGATAGATGTCAAAACACTACAAGAAGTAGGAAAAATGATCACCAATAACAAAAAGTAAACAATCAATATATAATTCCTCCCAATCAGAATTGCATAAAATATTCATTTAAATTCTGATTGGGAGGAATATTCATTTTCTTCCTTAAACGATAACGACTGTTTTCTATTCCCCGAACAGAAATATTGAGTAAAGCTGCAATATCTTTTGAAGATAAATTCAATCTTAAACAAGCACATAGCTTCAGATCATTCGGCGTCAAATCTGGATGGATTTCCTTTATACATTTAAAAAAGCCTGTGTGTTTCTGCTCAAATTGGATCAAAAACATTTTCCAATCCTCTTCTACATCCATATTTTTGTTTAACAAAGCTGAAATCTTCACGTATAAGGGTTGAAGAATCTTCTTTCCTGAATAACTTTCGTAAAAATCATCAATCTCTTTTTTTACTTTTAGTATAAGCTCATTCTTCTGAATGATAAAGGATGTTTGAGAAAATAGTTCTTCATCTTTTTTCACTATCATCTGTTGCAATGTCTGATTCTGCTTTCTAAGACGTTGTTCTTCACGCATCCTAACCTTTAGCAAATGAATATTCCGATAACGCCTTAACAAGATGAACCATCCCCCAATCATGATTAATATGAAAAATAAGACATAAGAAACATAAGCCCAAACGGAAGTATACCAAGGAGGTAAAATCCGAAAAGAAAAACGGAGCGACTCTGAATGGTTATCCAGATTATCTACTGCCCTCAACAAAAAAGTATAATTACCTTCCGGCAAACGATCAAACAAAACTTCATGAATCTTTGCAGATGAAGACCATTCGTCCAAAACTCCTTTTAATTGATACTGAAAGGATAAGTCACCTGCCAGTACATTTTTAGAATAAAAATCAAAAGATAAATTATTCATTGAATAAGGAACCTTTATCCCAGTTGTATCAACAGGCCAATATAACTGATGCCCTTTCGCATCTGTCGTTTTTACAGAACGAATATAAGGACGCCCTATTTCTATTATATTCTTTTTTCTTGTTTGCGTAAACGAATGAAGTAAAAAACCATTATCCAGACAAATAAGACTTAAAGAGTCATTCAAAACAACGGCATTCTCACATTTATTTACTAAAGAGAGATTATTATGAGTAATATCAATACGGTCTTTGATTAAAGCCTTTTCACCATCATAGGAAGCTAAATAGACACTGTTACTTGTCAGCACATAAAACAAGTTTTCAGATAAAGGAATTACATTTCGCATAGAACTAACATTTTTGAAACATTGATTGAACACTTCAAAATCAACAATCTTATCTCCGATATCGTTATACACATAAAAATGATCATCTCCAAGAAAGATTAGTCGTCCTCCCAACTTAAAAGAACGAAATAAGCAAGGGTAACCATCATTTTCTATTTCATCCCTATCCCCACCATACATTCTTATATACTTCATTTGTTTTATTCCATCTAAAAAACGACATCGATACAGCCCTTTTTGAATATGAGTCAGCCAAACATTCCCTAAATGATCAACATCTATATTCATAATCGGCTCACGTATCTCCTTAAAATTATATAACAACTTTAAATTCGAAGTCAGGACAGATGGAACAAAATAAGTACTAACAAAAAGAAGATCATTCTCTTTATACCTAACAGGAGTCACTTTATAGACTCCCGAGTTAGTCTGATCACTAGTTGTAATATTAAAATGCTTATCAATTATCTTCAATCCATAATTATGCCCACATAATAATTTATCACCATACACTTTTACATCCCAGACTTGTCCCTGAGTTCCTTCCACAAAATGCAAATCCGATAAGGATTCCGATTTACCCAACTGACTTTGCTGAAGATAGAAAAGTCCCTGGTTTGTTCCTAAAAACAACTTATCATCAAAAAAAGCTGCAGAATAAATTGCTCCTATCTGTCCATGAGGATCTATATAACAATCCAGTCCTTCTAGATATCGTATATAGCTAATCCCTCGGTCCAATGCCGCCCAAATATTCCCTGAGTCATCCTCATACAAACCCAATACAGTGTTATTCTGTAAAAAATTAGATGTAGAAAAATTATTAACCAATTGTCCGTCAGGAGTAAATTCGTATATTCCATTTAAGATGGTACCAAAAAAATAATTCCCATTCGATCGTACAATACCACTATTTATCTGATAACGTTTACCAATATCGGCATAATCAGGAGCCCAAACCTGAAAGGTATTACCATCATAAATATAAAATCCCTGTGTCGAAGTAGCTATTAAATATTGTCCATCTGTATACGGCAGAACAACCTTCACCTCTGTATGAGCAAAAATTCCACTCCCTGGTATCTCCGTCAAAATTCCTTTCTCTAGTTTACAGAGTTTTTCTCCAATCATCTGAACCCAAAATTCATCATAAACATTCACTAGAAAAAGAAGATTGATCCCCTCTATACATACTTTAACCGTATCATAATCGTACATAAAAACATGTCCGAATGATTGAAAATAAACGCAGTCTTCCGTTAGCTGTATTTTCCAGATATCATCATTCTTTAAATCCCCATTCCGTTTAATATCCTTACTCAAGGAAGTATATTGCAATTTACCGGATATATCTTTTTTCCAAAAACCAAACTCTTCAAAACCACCGGTAAAGATCAAATTATCCGAAGATATAGCAACCGAACGAATGGTTTCAACATCCGGTATCGTATATATTTCCCAACGAATTCCATCAAATTCCAATAAACCTTTATCATTCCCAAAATACATAATACCAGACCCGTCCTGGGCAATCGCCCAACTTTTATTAGCCGCCTGATAGGTATACGGATAAAAATTGGTAATAATAGGTTTGTCTGCCCAAATAACAAACGGAGATAGTAAGATTAACAATAATAGAAAAAAAATTCGCATGTCTCCTTTTTATTTTAAGCTACGAATATAATAATTAGCCTAAAATTTACCAAATTTTTTCTTGATAGTGTTTCAATTTTAATAAACACATAATTTCCCTAATTATTCAGATATATTCGCTATCCTTTTTTTGATATCATGCAGTAAAAATGCAGATGAAGAAATAAAAAAAGGATAAAATTATAAATTAAGTTCTATCAGTTGGACTTTACAAAAAAGGGGACAGAGAGGAACTACTTAAGATAAAAACTCCGGAAAAGGTAAATGGGAAGGTACATTCATCTTCGATCCAGAAGAGAATTATGTTTTAAATAAAATAGTAATATTCTAATTTCATTCATTCGCATTACATAAAGTTTTTATATATGCTTTTTCTGACACACTTACCTAAAGACAAATCAATGAACAAGTTATATATTACAATTGTTACAACTAAAGAATGTATACAATAAAATTGTTAATATCAAAATGATAAGTATATGGAAACCTTTAAAGATATTATAAACGGAGATAAACCTGTATTAGTAGACTTTTTCGCGACTTGGTGTGGTCCATGTAAAGTAATGAGTCCGACAGTTGAAGCATTGGGTAAGGAAGTGGCAGGGCAAGCACGTGTCCTGAAAATCGATGTAGACAAAAACGAGGCTGTAGCCAATCTGTACCGGATTCAATCCGTTCCGACATTGATCATTTTCAAGAAAGGTGAAATAGTCTGGCGTACTTCCGGCGTTGTGGAGAAAGGTGCTCTTTTGGAACAAATCAAAAAGTTTATCGATTAATCCTTATACTTCTGAGATATAAAAAATCAGGTTACTGCATTTGTTTGCAATAACCTGATACAATATAATTTATAAGTTTTTTAGCTTTCAGTAGGTATCGGGTAATCAATAATTTTAGAAGTACCCCAAGTCGCATTGGTTGTATCTTTATCAAACTCTTTTATATAGTTAAATCTAAAATACACATGTTCCTTATTCTCTGCTTTTTCTTGACTACTTGCATAATCAAAGAACTGAGACATAGAAGTAAATGCGGTTTCAACAGCAATACTTCCTGTTGTATTTTTGCCTTCAGATTTTTTTACTGCACGTAAAAAAAGTTCATAAACACGCTGTCCGTCAACTTCTTTTACAGCCTGATTCCGGTCAAAAGACAACGTAACCTCCGTAATCTGATCACTTTCCCCTTTAGGATGAGCAGAAACAACGAAAAGCGATCCTTTAGCATAACCTCCTACAGCTGCATCATCAATAGTCATTTCATTTGTTTTAATAGTTGTCGTGTCATCTAGAAAAGGCATAACAGATCTTTGATCAACTTTAACATACTTAAATTCTGATGCTGTAAAATATTCAGTTGCAGATTGGTTTGCAGGATCATCCCCAGATATTTTCTTCCAAGCCCTAATACACTGACCATCTTCCAATGGATCTAAAGAAGAATGATAGATAGGCACAGAATAATCATTTTCATAAGCTAAATTTCTAAAAGACTTAGAAGACATCTTTACCACAGCATAAGCTTCATACGAATTTTCATTATTCCCCCCATCCAAACAAGAGGTGAATAAAAATGCAGCCATAGCCATCACCCCTAAAAACTTTAGTTTCTTCATTTCTGTTTTTTTATTTTTATGTTATTAGTATTTGTTTCTTATTCGATTAAAAACCTAACCGGAAGCCGGCCTGCAGATTTACATTAAATGGTTTCTCAGAACGAACGGTTTCGATGGAACTTCCGTTATCGAAGTAATAATCCGCTCCCACTTCAGCATAAAGGCTTACGAAACGGAGCAGCGGATAACTGACACCGGCACGGGCATTAACAGACCACATCCATTCTTTCATCCGGATATGTTCAGATTCTTTTTCGTATAATTCCTTATGCATATACTTTTTCGTAACCAATTTACCAGACACATTCACTTCTGTCATGACTCCTGCAGCAGCATACACCTGGAAACGTTTCCACTCTGCTATTTTATAAGACAAAGACAACGGTACACCTATAAAATGGAGCTTTTGACTCGTTTTATTATGATAGGTATCGGTTGTTTCCCAAGAAGAAGACAATAAAGAATAATTCAGACCGGTAACTAAAGCAAACCGATTATTCAAAGAATAACTTACCGACATACCCACAGAAACCGGTGTCTTATGCTTCACGTTCGTTCTTCGAGTTGAATTCTCAAAATTAGCAGAATTCAGGAATAACAACTCCTGATCTGTCAACGATGTATTCTTCAAGACATATGTATTCAACGAATTACTTGTCCCTGTAGTAACACTACCGCCTCCCATTCCGAATCCCCAACGACGCGGAGAAACAGTCTTCTCTTTCTTACCTGCCGGAGCAACGTCTGCTACCAACGAACGGGTATCATTAGCAGAACCTACTTCCGGATGACCCTGTACAACATCTTCTGTTTCAACCACATCAGTTTCATCCGAATGTATTATTACTTCTGCTTTCTCCTCCATATCATCATCTGAAGAAATAACAGCAGGTTCAGTATCGGCAACCTTTACAGGCGCCTTATATGTTTCACGCACCACCGGTTGTTGCACTTTAGCTATCGGTGTTGCAGGTATTTGCTCTTCTACAGGCTGTATGGCAGTAACCGGTACTTCCGACTCTTTTGCCAGCTCTGTTTCCATTTTCTTTGTTTCCTGTTCGATCCTGTCAGCAACCGGAGGTGGCTCCTTCTCTGATCTGAACAAATAAACGCCACTTGTTATCATCAACAGCGAAACAACCGCTGCCGCAGCCCAATAGCGCAAAGTCCGGCGGAAAGGTACCGGTGCTTTACCCGGCAAGCGATCGGCTATAGCCTCCCAGTCGCCCGGCATTGTCTCCTCCTCAAAATCATACAATTTCGAGCGGAACAAATCATCTATTGTATCTCTTTCCTTTTCCATTCTTTCCTCTTAATACAAAGCGTTAATCCTCTTTTGCAACATCTGTTTGGCGCGCGTGAACTGTGAACGTGACGTACTCTCCGTTATATTCAGCATATCACTGATCTCCTTATGCGAATATCCTTCGATCGCGAACAAGTTGAACACGGTACGAAAACCTGCCGGCAACTCCTGCACCAGCTTCATCAACTCCGCCGCCGACATATCCGAGATAACGGAACCAGCCGGCTGTATCAATTCAGCCGTGTTATCCAAGTCTGTCGATTCGCGCAACACATCTGATTTACGCAAATACTCCAATGCACAATTTACAAAGATCTTACGCATCCATCCCTCAAATGAACCAGTTCCTGAAAAAGAGTCCATACTGGTAAAAACTTTCACGAATCCATCCTGCAACAAATCGCGGGCAGTCTCCCTGTCGTTCACATAACGCAGACAAACTCCCATCATCCTGCGGGAATACCTCTCGTAAAGCTCTTTCTGAGCCAGCCTGTCCCCCTTCCTACAACCATTTATCAGTTGTGACTCGTCCATTACAAATATAATGATGTTATTCTCGTGCAAAACGCTGCATGTTTCATGAACTTTTTTTCATAAAAGAGGCGGACACATAGATCCGCCCCATACAGGTATGCTTTGCAAAGATAAGATGTTCTGCTGAATTTTCGTGTTAACGAAATACAGACTGCTTAATTTTTTTTCGCAGGACTGACCGGACAACCGGCACCGTCGTCTACCGGCACTGCTTCCATGCCTATCTTTTTAAAGGCTGAAGCTAATTTCGTTTTCGATGTCTTATCTGTCTTGTAAGTGACCTCTACCGTACGGGTTGTCAGGTCGCACTTCATATCGGTCACCCCTTTTTCGAATGAGATATTCTTTTCTACCTTTTTCTGGCAATTGGCACATTCCATCCCTTCCACGAAGAAAGTAACTTTGTCCTTTTTCTTTTTTGCATCTTGTGCATAGGCCGAAGAAAAAGTAAATACGGCGCAGATTAATGCTACTACAAACTGTTTCATAATGTATCTGTATTAATTGGTAAATAATTCATCTGTAATTTAATCGCGACTGATGTTGAATCGCAGGCCGGCATATATTTTCCGTCCGTGAACCGGTCCCCAGACCATCGAACCGTCGAAGTTCTCCCCTCTCGGATTTCCGGCGTCTATAATAGGATGGGATTGTTTATAATCAAACAGGTTCTCCGCACCTAAATAAACAGACCATCTGCGAAAATACTTTGTAATTTGCGCATTCACAACTGTATATGCGTTAAAGTTGGGTTCCCACAGCGGATTTGTCGCATCCGGTGTCGGCATCCGGCCTCCTCCGTTGAACTGGCCGGTCAGGTCGAACTGCCATTTCTTCAACGGTGTTTGATAGGAAGCGGTCAGCAGCCCCTTGTAATCGCTGACCAGCGGCTTCTTCAATCGCTGCGTTACTCCTGCAGCATTCCGGTAATCGGTTTTTGCATCCGTATAACGGTATGCGGCTGTCAGGGTAAATCCGCGGAAAAAAGGATAGGTAGCCTCTACCTGAAAACTGTTCGAATAAGATTTGCCGTCCAGGTTATAAAAGCTCACGGCATGAGGATCGCTGTCCATATCGACTACGACCTGTTTCTGGAAATCAGTGTAATACCATTCTCCGTTAAGCGTCAGTTCTTTGCCGAACAACGGGATATAGAAAGCCAGATTGACTCCCGTATTCCAGGCTTCTTCCTGATCCAGATTGTCGGCAATATTCATTTTACGGCTACTCGACAGCAGGAAGTTATTCTCTGCAAGTATATTCGCCGTACGGAATCCTTTACCGGCAGAAGCACGGACATGGAACCAGTCGAACGGGTTATACTTAATATGTACGCGAGGCGTGACAAAGAAGTCATACAAAGAGCTGTAATCAGCCCGGATACCACCCAACACAATCAACTTGTCATTCAGATTATACGTATATTGCACATAAGCTCCCGGCACCACTTCCGTCCGGTCAAAAACATTGCGCACTCCATTCTGCAACAGGTTTTCATCGAAACCGTCATAATTCATACTCAGACCGGTACTCAGGCTATGCGCCGGAGAAAACTCTTTCTCGTAAAGCAGGCTCGCATACACATTGTTCTGATACACATTGTAAGGAGTACGGTCATACATGGATTTCTGCTCATGGTAGGAACCCGAGAGGATCAATGCTACACTTTCCACTTTCTCCTTGTCGATAATATAGGCTTGTTTTGTATACAGTTCCGCCCGGTTCGTATTCAGATGCACCTTGTAAGGATCGGCAAAATCATGATGTTTGGTGGCTTGTCCCCCTGTACGGCTTTCGTGCAGATAACGGACACCATACTGGGCGACGTAATTATCCAGTTTATGATACCAGCGGTTCATCAGGTTGACCTGTTCCCGCAACGGCGTATCCAGGAAACCGTCGTCATTGCCGTCATGCTGCTTCTTATCATTTGAATAATGCACCAGCAAACCGGTAGAGACCTTGTCATTGATATGCCAGGAAGCATCCGCATTCCCCTCATAACGACCTGCATCACTACCGAACAGGTTCACGGAAAAGATATCTGCCGTCGGCGGTTTCTTAAATTCCACATTGATCTGACCCGCCAATGCCTCATAGCCATTCTTTACGGAAGAAGTCCCTTTAGAAACCTGGATACTTTCCATCCAGGCACCAGGCACATAATCCAGTCCGTAAAGAGAAGCAGCCCCGCGGAAATTCGGATAATTCTCGGTCAGCATCTGAACATAAGTTCCTGCCAGTCCCAACAATTTGATTTGCCGTGCTCCGGTTGCCGCATCCGCATAGGAGACATCGACGGACGGGTTTGTCTCGAAACTCTCTGCCAGGTTACAACAGGCGGCACGGCACAGTTCGTCGTACGTGATCTTCTGCGTCTGCAGGACACTGGTTCTTGAAGCGATCGTACCCATCTTGCGTTCGCTGATCACGACCTCTTCCAGGGTGACTTCCCCTTTCAGCTTTATCTTCAAAGGCTCGTCTACATTCGTAACCGATAAGATAAAAGTCTCATAACCGATATAACTTACGACCAGTTTATTCGCGCCTTCCCTTGTTTTCAGTTTGAAAGCACCGTCGACATCGGTCGTCGTCCCTTGCTGGGTTCCTTCCCAATAGACATTCGCTCCGATTATCGGCTGGTCATTATCATCAAATACATGCCCTTTTACATCTTTCGCCTGGGCAGAGAGGGCGAAGAATAGTATAAATAGAGTAATATAGAGTTGTTTCAACATTGCTTTACATTTTGATTCAGTAATAAGGTATACCCAAGATTGCAATCCTGCTTATGAAAGACTACATGATCCTAAGTAAAAGGTTTTGCCATAAGCATGGCAGAGCTTTGCCATCATATTGGCACTGTTCTGCCACGAGCATGGCAGAGTATTGCCAACAGCATGACACAGTTGTGACATTACGGAAAGGTTATCAGGATGATCTAAATCAAAAGTGAAGTAAGCAAATACAGGTAGACACGCGGACAGACCACAGGCGGTCCATCCTGCTCCTGTGCAATGTATTCTTTCAGGAAAGGAACCGGAACCAGTGAGGCTAACGGAGAAGCAAACGACAAAAGGTCGGTCACTGCCGGTTGTAATTCTACTATCGGATTATTGGAACTGCTCCAATCGAAGCTGATCCGCTCCATGTCACAGCAGTCTTCTTCGCAGCAACCGGAGTCGCATGCCGAAACCTCATCCGCAGTGCTGCAACAGCTATGCTCGTGCACATCACAACAAGTATCGTTCAGCAATACGGCTACCCCTTCCGTGCGGCAATCGCCACAGCAATAGGTAATCAGGTTCACCCCGGCACCTCCATAAAAAATAAGAGACGCCAAAAAGACGATAAACAGATATGTGACAGCATTTTTCATTCAACGCAAAGATAGTGCTTTCACATATCTACTCCTAATCGTTAATATTATTTAGGAAATTTGGATAAGTAATAATAGGTTTCCGGAGAAGGCAGCCCTTCTATATGGTAGCGGGTAGATGCCGAAACACTGAAACTGTAACCTCTCTCCTCATTCGCTCCTACAGGAAGATACAAAACAGTATCCCTGACTCCTGTTGCCAACATGGATTTGGCAGACGCCGTATCGATCGAATCCGTCAACGAATAATAAACAGTATAGGTAAGATCCTCCTTTTCCTCCGCCGGTTTCTGCCAGGATAATTTCAATTCATCTCCCTCCCGTTCCACACGGATATCGCCAGGTGAAGCGGGAATACGATCATTCAACCAGGTCAGCGGTACTAATTGCGCCGGATATTTATAGTAATTATCTTTCAGTTCATCATACAGTCCCTTCGTATTATCCAACACATTCGCGCAACGGAAAAAAGCAGCTCCCGCACCTCCGTAATAACGGCTGTAGTCTATCTGGTCGGTAATGTCATTGACTGTCCAGTCCGCTTCCGACTTATCCATCCGGTAAGCACCCAGTCCCGGAACGACCAGGCGTCCGTTGCAATTCTCCACCCAGTTGTCGACAAAAGGGAAAAAGTTGTCATGCAGATAGTACATCATCGGTACGATCATATCCTGTTTTCCTTTCTGCATCCACATTTTAGGGTCTTGGAAAACACTTTCATACGCGGTCCATCCGGCATTGGGGACCCGTTCGATACGATTGTATTTACCCAGTGGCGAACTGCTGACCTGCACCCAGGGCTTTGCCTCTTTTACCCAGTCGTAAATGCGATAGACCATCTTATTGATATTCTCACGCCGCCAATCAGCCAGTCGGGCCGATTTCCCATATTTCTTATGGACTGCTTTGTCCGGAAAACTCTTTGCTTGTTCAGGATAACGGATATAATCGAACTGGATGCCATCGATATCGTATCCGTTTACCAACTCTTTTACCATTGATAATATATAATCGGCAGTCTCCGGCACTCCGGGGTCGAGATACCATTCACCGTTATGCCGTTTGCAGAGTTTCGGTTTACGTTTCACAACGGAAAGTTTTCCCTGTTCCTTTACCGCCTTGTCCGTACCGACAGGAAATGTGACAAACCAGGCATGACACTCCATTCCGCGCTTGTGACATTCTTCTATCGCAAAAGCCAGCGGATCGTATCCGGGCATTGTGCCGTATTTACCTGAGAATGTTTTCGAAGCCGGTTCAATAGCCGAACGGTAAATAACGTCCCCCCGCAGGCGGACCTGCAAAAAGACAGCATTGAAATTCGCGTCGGCGAGCCGGTCCAGGATAGTACATAATTCCTGTTGCTGGGCTTTCCTGCCGGCTTCGGTTGTCGCCGGTCTTTTGGGCCAGTCCAGTCCATAAACGGTAGTCAGCCAAACCGCACGTATCTCATGTTTCGGAGATTCTACTGCGCGGACAGCTCCTATTATCAATAAAAATACAGGTAATAACAACAAAACTTTCTTCATACCACTCCCTCTACGATATTATTTGGGGGACAAAAATAATACATCTATGCATGATACATAGATGTATTACCTATTATTTTTCTGCTAATTAGCTTAAATAGCAGACCTTATTTTCCTACTTCAGACAGGTAGCGTTCAGCTTCAATGGCTGCCTTACAACCACTGCCTGCTGCGGTAATCGCCTGACGATAGTACGGATCTGCCACATCACCGGCAGCAAAGACTCCGGGAACTTTTGTACGCGGTGTGTCGGGAATTGTTTTGATATAACCGATTTCATCCGTTTCCAGCCACGGTTTGAATATATCAGAGTTCGGTTTGTGTCCGATAGCCAGGAAAAAGCCGTCGATAGCGATATCCACTTTTTCTTCGTCCGGTTCACCCATACGTTTTACCAGGTGGGCACCTTCCACACCGTTTTCACCAAACAGACCGATTGTATTATGTTCGAACAACACCATGATATTCGGCGTATTGAACACACGCTCCTGCATCACTTTCGAAGCACGCAGATACGATTTACGCACAATCAGATAGACCTGTTTAGCCAATCCAGCCAGGTAAATAGCTTCTTCACAAGCTGTATCGCCGCCACCGACTACTGCTACCACTTTCTTACGATAGAAGAAACCGTCACAGGTCGCACAGGCAGAAACACCCATTCCGGCATATTTATGTTCGTCGGGAATACCCAGGTATTTGGCGGTTGCACCAGTGGCGATGATCAATGTTTCTGTTTCGATCACCTTCTCACCGTCGATCGTTATTTTGTAAGGAGCTGCGGAAAGATCAGTCGCCGTAGCAATACCGAAACGGATATCGGCACCGAAACGCAGAGCCTGCTGTTTCAGGTCTTCCATTAACTCCGGACCAGTGATACCTTCAGGATATCCCGGGAAATTTTCTACTTCCGTAGTTGTTGTCAACTGGCCGCCCGGTTGAATGCCTTCGTATAAGACGGGAGACAGATTAGCACGTGATGCATAGATAGCTGCTGTATATCCAGCAGGACCGGAACCTATAATCAGGCAACGAACCTTTTCATTTATTGAATCGCTCATAGTTTTTATGTTAATTGAATAGATACTAGAAACTTATTTTATCGCTTATATTTTAACGCAGGTCGATCACTTCGGCATCCGGATAATCGCTTTCCTTAAAAACAAAAAAGTCATCCGGTTGGTTTACCCCCGTCTTCAAATTACTGATATGAATCGTACTACTGATGCCATTCTTTGCCTCAACCTTGATCTTCGCCGGAAAATTGGACGACTTCTCGATCTGCAGTTCGACCTTCAGGATGTCGCCTTTCTTTTTAGGCGTCAGTTCGATATCATAAGCAGACTTTCCGCTGGAAGCCGTGCTTTCACCGATATATTGGGGGGTAAAACCTTTCTTATACATTCGCAACAACAGAGCCGGATTGGTAAATTGCAGTTCTTCGCCCGTCGGCGTACTGACATTGACTTCTTCGTTACGTTCCACATAAGACCATTGAGTCGTTCCGTCAAACCAGGTGGTCATATCCGGAGTAACCAATGTAAATTTGTCTCCTTTCATATGGATCGTTCCTTCGAAACTCTCGGAGACCTTCTGAACATCCGAACGGGTATTCAATGTAAAGGAGGCAGAAATCCCATTCGAGTTCTCGTAAGCACCGGCAGCCTTATCCAAAATGGAAACAGCATTCTGCGCCCGGCTTGTTACCCGGATACCGAAAAGAAGGCAAGCCAACAATCCGAAAAGAGCAATCGCTCTCCATATCTTTATCTTTTGTTCTCTTTTCATAGGAGTCTACTTTATTAAGAGGTAATAGAGATCTTATTTCAACGAATTCAGCAACTGTTCCAAATTATATTCATCCTGGATCAATACCTGACGAGCCTTACTTCCTTCAAACGGTCCGACGATACCGGCAGCTTCCAACTGGTCCATCAAACGGCCTGCACGGTTATAACCGATAGCGAACTTACGCTGGATCAGCGATGTCGATCCCTGCTGCTGGATCACGATCAGACGGGCTGCCTCATCGAACAACGGGTCACGATCGGACAGATCGACTGCTCCCGGAGCTTTATCTTCACCGCCTTCGCCCACATATTCAGGCAACAGGAAGGCTGTCGCGTATCCTGCCTGGGCTGATATATTGTTGACGATCTGTTCCACTTCCGGCGTATCGACAAAGGCACATTGCACACGATTGGTATCTCCTCCCTGCGAGAACAGCAAGTCACCACGACCGATCAACTGGTTGGCTCCCGGAGCATCGAGGATCGTACGCGAGTCGACCATCTGCATCACACGGAATGCCATACGAGCCGGGAAGTTTGCCTTGATAATACCGGTAATGATATTGGTAGACGGACGCTGCGTGGCAATGATCATATGAATACCGACAGCACGCGCTTTCTGTGCGATACGGGCAATCGGCGTTTCGATTTCTTTACCGGCCTGCATGATCAGGTCACCGAACTCATCGATGATCACTACGATGAACGGCATGAACTTATGTCCTTTTTCCGGATTCAGATGACGGGAAACAAACTTGGCATTATATTCCTTGATGTTACGCACATGGGCTTTCATCAGCAATTCATAACGGTCGTCCATTTCCTTACAAACAGAATTAAGCGTCATGATCACCTTGGTACAATCGGTAATAACGGCTTTGTCGGCATCGGGCAGTTTCGCCAAATAATGACGTTCCAGATCGGAATAGATACCAAATTCCACCATCTTCGGATCGACCAGTACAAACTTCAGTTCCGACGGATGCTTTTTATATAACAAAGAAGTGATCACAGCATTCAAGCCGACTGATTTACCCTGTCCGGTAGCACCCGCCACCAGCAGGTGAGGCATCTTACAGAGGTCGAACATGAAAATCTCATTCGTAATGGTCTTACCCAAAACGACCGGCAGGTCATATTTGGACTCCTGGAATTTACGTGAAGCGACCACCGACTGCATGGATACGATCTGCGGGTCTTTGTTCGGCACCTCGATACCGATCGTTCCTTTACCCGGCATCGGGGCTATGATACGGATACCCAAAGCCGACAGGTTCAGGGCAATATCGTCTTCCAAGTTCTTGATCTTCGAGATACGGACACCTGTATCCGGAATTACTTCGTACAACGTAATAGTCGGACCAACAGTCGCTTTAATAGAGGCAATACTGATACCGAAACTTTCCAATGTCTGTTTGATTCGTTTCTGGTTCGCCATCTGTTCGTCCATATCGACCTGATGATCGCTTACATCATATTTCTTCAGCAGCTCGATCGGCGGATTGCGGAAGTTGGACAAATCCAGTTTCGGGTCGTAATCGCCCAAAGCAGAGGCATCATACACTTCGTCGTCACCGGTCGGAACCTCGACTGTAAAGCGAGGATCGCCAGGGAGGTCTTCCGGATCATCCGGCTGATTTTCTGCATTCGGAGCTTCATATGCTTCTTCCTCCTGGGGCACTGTCACCTCAAAGGCTTCGTCATTGGAGATGTTTGAATAAGTTTCTGTTCTCGGCTTGCTTTCTTCGCGACGGGCTGTCTCTATTTCTTTTTCCGTATCGAAAACAAAATCTTCTGTTTCCGGTTTCTCGTCCGGTTGTTCCCCGGTCACCCGTTCGGATATATTTTCTTCAACGGTATCTTCTCCACTGTCTTCAGCTTCGTCCGTCTCCTCCGGTTCTTCCGTCTTGTCTCTCTTCAAACGGTTCTTCAGCCACCCGAATGAAAGTACACTTTGCAGGAACGGGATCGTTCTCTTACTGGAAAATATAGCGATGATCAGAAAGACACCGGCTAACAGCAATATAGTTCCGGGAATACCGACATTTGTAATCATCATCTCCGACAGGTAATATCCATGCTGTCCACCCAGATAAATGAATGTATCTTCATATCCGGAGATAAACACAAAAGCAAAAAACATAGATCCCCAAATCAGCATGGCTGCACAAAACAAGAATCGCTTTAACAGCGATACACGGCGCAAGTTCATGAGTTTAGCTCCAACCGATCCCAAAAAGAACAGGATCATAAAAGAAGAGATCCCGAACCAGCGGTTCATCAGCAGGTCCGCCAGGACGGCCCCCCTCACTCCGGTCCAGTTCTCGACCGACCCTCTGTTCGTCAGCAGATCCGTTAACGGGACGTTTTCTATTTTACTCTGATCGGCACCTCCTGTAAAGAAGAAGGAAATCAATGCTAATCCGATATAAATAGTTATAATTGCGATTACCAATCCGGTGATGAAGCGGGTACGTTCATTGGTGAAAAACATTTTCATCATCGCGAATTTACCCGGTCCGTTGTTACTATTTTGTTTTGTTGTAGTTGCTTTCTTTGCCATGCCAATCACATTTTATATGCGCTTTTTGTGTAAATAATCACATTTTCCGCACGAAATAATGGCAAAAGTACAAATTATTCCTTTAGATTACCCTATAAGAGTCCAAAACAAAGACAGAGATTGCGCCAAAATAAACACACCTGTCATATATTGACACAACCTCTTATCTTTGAAGTTATAACTTCACCCAAGTCGAATTCACTTCAGGAGCGGAAGCCGGATAAGATAAATTCTTTCCGTCAACATTCATCGTAATATAATATTCAATTGTTTTTTCTGTACTATCCGGTAGCTGTACACTAAAGGTCTGTTGTTTCTCATGGGTCATTTTCTTTGCCTTGAATTTTCCTTTCCCTAGCTCACGATACATTAACACCGGGACCTCATCGATATGATTCGTACCCAATACAGTGACTTCCATTTTGTACGCCTCTCCTTTTCCGATAACCGTACGCTCATTAAGAACAATCAGGCGAGAAGACTGTGAGTAAGTTTCAGATAAATATATTTCAGTCGGCAACTTCTTCCCATAAGCTACTTCCAGTTCCTGATCGTATTTAGTTAGAAATCCGTAAGTTTTACGGGTCTGCGATTCCAGATTGATTAGAGTTCCCAGCTCTCCCGAAGTGTATACAGTCTGCATCAGATAACCGATCATCTGTTCCCATTTGCGTGACAGATCAATCCGCAGAGGGAGGACTTTATCTTCTACAAAAGAGCGCTTCGCTTTCTCAGATGGTTGGGCAGACAATTCTTTCATCCGGTTATCCAACAGTCCGCGCATGCATCCCAATTCTCCCATCGCCCGCAAACAAGAGAAAGTATTCAGCCAGTAATCAAAACGGGCTTTATTTCCTTTTCCTTTGACCTGATCCCGTAAGGCATATAAAGAATCGACAAATGCATATTTGCCGGCTTCTTCTTCCCAGGGAATTTCATTAGGTTGAATGACTCCCGGGCCGGTGATCCAGGCAGCCGGACGAGGCATACGGAATCCCAAATGTCCCTCATTTCCGACTGTTCCGTCTAACGATTCAAAAATGGCAGCCACCCGGTTACCTACCTCCGATCCGAATTCATGACATGCATAATCCTGATACAGGGAAGTGGCAGACATATCCCGTGGTCTTTGCTGCTTATTTCCTACCTGTTCACTCAAATCAGCTTCAAAATCTTTATATAAACCGCCTCCCACGTCAATACACCGTCTGTAAGGGGTTCCTTTGATTTGATTTACATCAGCAGTTTTTCCTTCGATCACAAATCCGGATAGAAACGTAGGACCGACCACCGGCTCAAACTGAATATCCAATGTATAATTATCCACCTTAACCATACCGGAAGTAATCGTATAAGCACTATCACGTCCGGCAGCTTTAAATACATCGATATTCCGCAATACCTCCGAGTCCTGTACCTTCAAATGAAAGACACGCTGTCCGGGTCGATCGAACTTTGTTTCACTGAACAGGAAAGTCACTTTATAGTTTCCGTTGGGAACCTTCACTTTAAATCCCTCTAGGTCGTAACGCTGGGTATTATACAGGTACTGGTCTTCCGTTCCTTTGATATGCCTGTAGTAGTTTGTCCCTACACCGCCTATCCGGATATCGTTTGTCGGTTCAGGTACATACTGATACGGCTTTCCGAAATCCGAATTCCAGTCCTCCTGTTCCCAACAGGCTTCAGCCATGGCTATAATATTGGGAGCAATAGAACGGGTTCTCCAGAAATTACCGACTATGCCACTACAACCAGCTGCATAACTTTCTGCAATATCACTGCGTAAACGTCCCGCCCAAAATTGCGGTGTGGTCAAGGCAGGATCATCTTCCAGCCAAAGAACGGGCATTTTCATACGGCTATCCGGAAGTTCTTTATATCCGAGATCGATACGTTCCTGTCCTACCAAACGGCTTAACGAAGACATGAAATCACCGGCAGGCAGATGTCTATCAAACAACTTCGTATCGTTGGGCGGTCCCAATACCCAGCCACTTAACCCGAAACCGAAAGGATCACCCAATTCTGACAATACGGAACGAGCGATCCGGACATCTTCCACTGTACTCTGTATAGATTCCTTAGAAGGAGTACCCCAAGTCCATCCCTCCGGTGTCCACAACCAAAAATAATCCAAAGGATGTCTTTTCTGTATACGCGAGAAGATACCTTTGTACAGCAATTGTTTTGCCTCACGGCTTCCGGGATCGATATTTTTTTCTTTCAATCGCTCTGTTACCTCTTTGGGAATAGACAGAGGTGTCTCCAAACCTACACAAAAACGAATCCCCAGTTGCTTACCGAAAGAGAAAGCATCATCCCATAAAGTTCCGGTACGATTGAACACCTCATTCATTTGTTCCTGTCCGTTCGGCCAGGGCAGAAGCCCTTCTACCAACGGACTGGCATACACCGAATCTTTAAAGAGGGTAGAAGCTCCACAGCAATAGTCGCGTGTATCCATAGCAGAATATCCCCAGGCTCCCGGACGGCTTGTGTTAGCCAGTGTTGTCGGATAAGAATAGGTTACATTCCCTTTTTCATCCGTATCTTCAGACAGGCCGACCCAGACATTCGGTTCGACATGCGGATAAGTATGCAAGGAGAAAAAATTCATCTTCATCTTTACCATCTGCGCCATGCACAATTTATACATGTCTTCATTCCATAAGTCAGGTCCTTCCGGGAAATCATGAAAAGGCAATAATCCTCTCAATGCAAATAACGGCTTACCATTCTTTTTTTCACATTGCAACAACGAACCACGGAACGGTTCATCGGGAATCACGTCTCCATGTAAAGCGAAACGAACACCCAGCAACTCCGCATATGAATAAACACCATACAATACGGCGATATCCGAACCTCCGCTAATATACAGACTATTCCCTTTCGTTTCAATCGAATATTCTTCAGTGGACAAACGGTTGTCATCTCTGAGTACGATTGCCTCAGAAATAGAATGTTCTGCCTCTCCCGATTGAATCGGCACAAATAATTTAGTCCTTAAATAAATATACTTCTGAATTTCTTTCGCTGAGAAATTCAATAACCGCGATGCTTCGTAAGGTAATACTATCTGCTTTACTTCTTGTGCCTGCATTTGAAAGCTAACAAAAAAAAGCAATAAACACAACCTCATTAATAATCTTACATTTTTCATTTTATCTGTTTTTCTATTCAATTCATACTTTGTATTGTCTGTGATCAATATAAAGATTGAGACACAAACCCGTATATATTACCGGAAAAGTCAACAGCGAATAAGGCATTTCCGGAAACAGCGACAGTTCCCAAAACAGGTGCCCCCATTGCATGCTTCCACAACAACTGACCTGTTTGCCGATCGAGAGCATACAAATATCCATCCGAAGCTCCGACATACACGATATTGCCGGACAAAACAGGACTGGTTTCAATAGGTGATGCCGGATCGCCCAGTGTCGGAACTGTATAGATCATGGCTCGTCCCGTTCGGAAACGCCATTTCACTTCCAGAGTCGATGCATCTACGGCCACCACCCCGTTTTCTGCTGTTCCAAAGATGATCTCACGATCCGTCACAAGTGGCGTAGAAAGATTCTTTAACTCGAAGTCATACTTTTTCTGCACGATCATCCTGCCGGTTTTCGCTTCGCGTACAGACAGCGAACGATCAGAAAGACAATAGAGCAAACCGCTATGCATGGCCATCGAGCTACCGAAACCGAATCCCTTGCTCCACAATTTGCGCCCTGTACGGGCATCGTTAGCATAGGTTGCCTCCCAAAAAGCATGACCGACCAGTATACCATCGTGAACCGTCAGTGTAGCAACTGTTCCATGTCCCGTATCCCAATCTTTATTCTGCCAGATCAGTTCACCAGTCTTAGCCCGAAAAGCGCACAAAGAATACCCTGTGCCGGCGTAGACAACTCCATCAGTTGCAACCAAGCCATCATCCAGTGGAACCTGCTTATTCATTTTCAAATCTTTCTCCCAGGCCAACTTGCCTGTTACGGCATCGATAGCATACAACCATCCGTTAATATCCTGCGCAAAAATGCAACCATCCTCTGCCGCAATACTGCTACGTACGGAATGGCGCAAAGGATACTGCCAACGTATCTTTCCTGTTCCGGACTCCATGCAAAGCACTGAAGCCTTCCCCAGTCCGTTGTCATCCAACGAAGCAGCATACACGTTACCTTGGTAAACCAAAGGAGAGGTAAAATATATATTGGCACCGATATTTTGTACCCACGCCAGTTGTAAAGGCAGGTGCAATGTATCTTTAATGTCCGGCACATGAGCCGGTGTCTGCAACAGATTTGTCCAGTCGTCTCCGGTCTTTACCTGAATATCCGGAGCACTTCGATAACGAAATGAAGCGCTCTCCCTAGCCACCTCGCCATTGGCAAACAGAGCTTCAACTTTGACAGTCACAATCTGCCCGTCAAGCGTGGGAGGCAATATCATATCCGTACTCCAGTTGAAATCAGTCCGCTGTTTCAACACATTTCCTTTGTACTCTTTTCCACCGCTAAAACAGCTATACGTCACTTTTCGTGTCGGTGAAACGGACGAATAGGCATTGACGGATAATAGCACTTTACCTTCCGGTGTAACGGCCGACCGTCCATTATCGATAGAAGCGATTGTGACTGCCTTGTCGATATAAGGATAACGAATCTCGGAAGAAAGTTCACCCTGTGCCCCGCAAGTCAATACGCGGAACGACGAAGGTGAATGGTCGTACGAGCCACGTACAGATCCCGGTGAACAGATCATCTGCACGTCCGAACCGTCGTAGCTGTACATGCGATCATGATGCCAATGCCCATAAATCCAAGCTTTCAAATTATAGTCTGCCAGATCAATATACCCCTCCTTTTCACTCCCAAAGCGGAAATGGCCGTCAGCACTCATCACGCTATGATTAAACGCAATAACAGGTTTCTCCTGAGCGACAAACTTCAGGTCATTCTTCAGCCAGCGGCCGATACTTTCATTCGTATAACTCGGCTTGCCGTCTCCGTGTGCCATCGGAGTCACAATATAGTGAATGTTACCAACTTCAAAAGAATAATAGGCTGGTCCGAAATAATTCTCAAAAGATTCTTCTCCGTACTTTCCTTCACCCAGGTCATGATTACCTACACAATAGAAGACTTGTGAAGAAGGCATATTCTCATTATTCAAAAAGTCCTTATAAGAGGCGAAACCCTCCCGTGCAATGTCACCTGTATGGATAACAAATGCGATATCTTCGTTTTCGACATAGTTCCGCAGATACTTCGAGCTGGTTGCATAACCGTCTGCAGCCGTCCGGTACGATTCATACATATGTGTGTCTGAAATATGGACAAAACGGTGGTTTCCATCAGGCTTCACACTTTTCGGATTTGCCGGCTGTAATTCAAAATCATAGACGGTCTGTTCGTTTGTAATCCGCTGGTAAAATGTTTCCGCCCTGTAACCACTCGGAATAGTGATGAAAATAAAACGTTCGTCGGTATAGCCGGGCAGATGAAATACCCCATCCTTGTCTGTCTGTACCACGTTCAGTCCGTCGGAGACAGAGACACCGGCAATGACCTTTTCTCCTTTGTCATAAGTATGATTCCCGTTTTTATCTAAAAAGACTCGTCCCGTATATGGGGCCGCAGCTACAGACATGCTACAGGCAGTCAATAAACTTACTAAAATATGTTTCATTCTATTTATTATTATATAATTAAATCGAGGTCCTTTGGCATAATCTCATAGTTTAAAAATAGAGGGTGCATCAAAATTGACTGACACACCCTTTATTTCATTTGGCTAAAAAATAAACAATTTCTATTTCCAGCCTGGATTCTGTTTCAAATTCGTATTTAAAACAAGTTCAGTGGTTGGCAGTGGCAACAGATAATCCCGGTTAGGGTTAAACTTATAGCCCTCCGGCAAAGAAACCTGATAGGGATCAACATATCCATCTTTATCTAACAGAATATCCTTACCCGGTTCCATTCCCGGAAATTCCGACTGATTGAAATAAAAACCTTTCAGACGTTTATTACCAAACACTTCATGTGCTCTCCAACGCATCAAATCCGGAAGCCGATAGCCTTCGCAAGCAAATTCAACACGTCTCTCTCTGCGTATTTCGTTAAGTATCGGTGAGATTGCCGGGAACTTCCAGTTCGGGTCATTAGTGATAGCATTCAATTTCAAATCCGCCACACCTACACGCAGCCGAAGTTGATTAATAGTTTTGTCCACATCATCCTGAGTTAGTTCACCTAATTCAGCTCTAGCCTCAGCATAGTTCAACAGAGCTTCGGCATACCGGAACACGATAGAACCCGTTTCAGCATTCTCAGTATCTACACAATAAGGATCTGAACCTTTCTTTAACTGATAGCCGGTTGAACAGTTATTTTCTCCCGTCAAATCAATAAAAGGTTTTTCAAAATACAAAGGCTTTTCCCCTATACCGACACGAAGATCACCCGGGATCCACATGGTCTGAGCCAAACGAGGATCACGATCTTTCACTACACTCAACAGATTTTTATCAGAATATTCAGGATGAGAAGCAGTTGGTTTACCATCCAGACAAAGATAGTCATCCACTAATTCCTTACTAAGCCCCGTTCGTGATCCTCTGTAAAGAAGATAGTTTTGTGCCCTATGTGTCAAACCCAATACCAACGAATAGGTTCTTGCCAAAATTACTTCAGTATTGTCTTTAAAGTCCGTTTTGTTGAATAACTGATAATAAGCTGTATTTGGATCACCTGTGGTAAATAATGCGTACTTATTCATATCCATAAGTTGCTTAGCTGCGTCTGCTGCAATATGGAAGTACTTGTTATAATCAGCATTCTTTACACCAAAATCTGTTCCATTGTGATATTTTTCCCAAGAACCTTCAAATAATGCTACACGTGACTTGAATAATAAGGCAGCTTCCTTTGACAAACGTCCATCAACAACATTTGCTTTCTCCGGCATATACTCGATAGCTTTATCCAAATCTACCAACATAGAGTCGACAATGATGTTACGAGACACACGTGGATTATATAAATCTTCAGATTCTGTGTCATAAGGTTGATTTACCCAGGGCAGATCTCCAAAATTCTGCAAAAGAGAATAGTATAAATAAGAACGGAAGAAATAGGCTTCACCGATATAAGGTTTGCTCTCATCGAATGAACTTTCCAGATTTCCCAAATTTGCCAACATATAGTTTACAGAGCGAATATCTTCCCATTTCCAGCCGGCATCACTGGCATTTCCCGATACCGTTTTGTAACCGGCCAAACGGACATCATAGTCTTCATGTACCATATTGTCGCTATTACGGTCGTCTCCCAAATACCCGATACCAAAACCTCCAAAGCCCGGAAATTTCGTGTAAAACTGATTCACATACAACTCCAAGTCTTTTGAGGTCTTGAAATAAACTTCTTTACTGATCTTATCTAACGGTTCTCTCTCCAGGAATGAATCGCAACTGATCAAAAAAGATGCAAGGATTGAAGCGCATATATATAATTTCTTTTTCATACGTCTATAGAATTAAAAAGTTAGATTTACACCAAATGAACAAACTAAAGACATCGGATAGGATTTTCCATCCCCCCAGCTACCAACTGTACCTTCCGGATCAATGCCATCGATTAATTTCGAGAAAGTAAGCAAGTTTTCACCACTGAAATAAAAGCGGAGTTTTTCAATACCTACCCCTTGCAACAACGTTTTCGGCAACGTATATCCAAGCTGCAGATTCTTTAAGCGTAAATAAGCACCGTTCTGAATGAAACGGGATTGTGTCTGCTGATTTTTGCTCACTTCACCGGTTGCATACGGACGGGCAAAGAAAGCATTGGTATTGTCTTCCGTCCAGTAATTCATATTATGTTCATGAACATTGTCAAAATACTTATTACCCTGGAAACCAAAATAAGTCATAGAGCCGATAAATACATCCCGCTTTCCAACTCCCTGGAAGAAGACACTGAAGTCAAAATCTTTATATTGACCGGCAAATGTCAGTCCATACAAGAAACGTGGAGTATTGTTACCGATTACCTTTTTATCACCCGGATTAGAAGCGGTGTTATCTCCCCAATCAATTTTACCATCATTATTCAGATCTTTATATTTAATATCTCCTGGATTCCATTTAGCATGGATAGCCGATTGATCCGGTGAATTCTTAACGTCATCTTCACTGGTAAAGAAACGATCGGTTTCGTATCCCCAGATATCACCGAGCTTTTGTCCTTTAAAGTATGTCTTATCAGAAATAATCTGTGTCGGGTTATTATATTTTGTAACCTCAGTCTGGCTATCAGATAAAGTTCCGGTAACAGAGTAACTGAAATCATTATTTACCCGTTGTTTCCAGGTTAAGCTCACTTCGATGCCATTCGTTCGCAAAGAAGCATTGTTCTTTTTCGGAGCATCTTTACCTAATACGGCAGGGAGTGCTTCGCTCGGACCGAACATATTAACTGTTTCGCGTGAGTACCATTCGAATGTACCGCTAAGACGGTTGTCCAGGAATGACATATCTGCACCGATGTTCAGTGTACGAGATTCTTCCCATGTCAGATTCCAACTAACCAGTGCAGGCGATTGGGTATAGATGGGACGCGCTCCATTTATAATATACTCCAGATTGGTCTTTACCGGAATAGTTTCGTAGAACAGATAGTTAGGAACCTCCTGGTTACCCAGCGTACCATAGGAAGCTCTCAGTTTAAAGGTGTTGATATACGGAGCTATCGGTTCCCAGAATTTCTCACGGTGTAAGTTATAGGCCGCAGAGAAAGAAGGGAAGAAACCCCACTGTTTACCTGAACGGAAACGGGAAGAACCATCATAACGTCCGTTAAAAGAAAGCATATAACGGTCATCGAACGAATAATTCAAGCGAACAAAAGTACCTAATGTAGACCACTCGGATTTTTCATCCTGCAAATCAGTCAACCCCGTAGCTGTACCGATCGACGGGACATCGTCTGTAATCAAATCCCGTTTCGAACCGATCAAACGTTTCGTACTGTTGTATTCTATTTGTCCACCGACTAATGCATCCAAATGGTGTTTATCGAAATACTTCGCATAATTGGCATAAAGATTACCGGTTGTATAAGTCACGCTTTTTTGTTCTTCCTCGATCTTGTTAAAATTGTTGGCATGATGGAGATGAGTCGTTTTGCCATCCACATTTCCGACATTCACTTTTGCAAAATGAGTATCCTTGTCAAAGCCCAGATAATTATAGGTAAAATCACCATTAATTTTCAAGTCTTCAATCACCTTGATCTCGAAACTCGGTGTGATATAAACAGTAGTGGTTGATTGTTTTTCAGAACCACCCTCCTTCAATATCTGTGCAACACTATTCGATTCCATAAAGTCACCATTAGGGTTATAGACTGGTAAAGTAGGATAAGCACGCGCCATCATGTGATAGTTTACAGTACGATCGTATCCGCTATAACCAACCGGCAGATTGTTTTTACTGTAAGCAAATTTCGAATTCAATTTAAACTTTAACCATGGAGTTACCTGCGTACTGTTATTGACAGTCACATTGTATCGCTTATAATTCTCATCAAAGAAGTTTAACTGACCGTCTTGTTTTAAATAACCCAGACCAGCATAATAAGATGATTTGTCGGTTCTTCCGGCTATTGAAACATCATGACTGTTCTGAAAAGCCCATTTTTTATAATAGACATCCATCCAGTCGGTATTGGCATAAGTATCTCCATTCTGTCCCCATTGAAGTGGATTGGACCTATCCGGAATTACTCCTGGCATGGTGCCACCACTTGCAATGTTTTCTTTGATCAATTCTACCATTTCATCCGTATAAAGCGGAGAGATACCAGAGTTAGCACAAGCCTGGTTCATGGCTGTTGCGAAATCTAATGAGTTCACAGTTCTCTGCAACATCGTCGGTGTCTTCCAACCAAAATTCGCATTATAGGAGATAGTAAACTTCTCACCCTCTGATCCGGACTTGGTCGTTACCAGGATAACGCCATAGGCAGCTCTTGCTCCATAGATGGCTGCAGAAGCAGCATCTTTCAAGATAGAAATGCTTTCAATATCGGTTGGGTTGACCAACGACAAATCCATCGGTACACCGTCTACCAACACATACGGACTACCGGAACCCTCCGTCAAAGAACCAACACCACGGATATTCATTTCCATGGGACTCCCAACCTCTCCTCCAAATTTGGAAGATGGTGTAATATTCAATCCCGGTGTAATACCTTGTAAAGCCTGCGTCACATTGGTGATCGGTCGGCTCTGAATCTCTTCAGGTGTAACCTGTGCAACGGCGCCGGTCAGATTGATCTTTTTTTGCGTACCATATCCCACAACGACCACTTCATCCAAAACCTCGCTATCTTCCTTCAGGGTAGCAGATACAGAGGATTTGTCTTTTACTTTTATCTCAGCCGGAATATATCCAATATAGGAAATCATCAATGTTGCATCATTAGAGGCTACATTAAAAGAGAACTTTCCATCGACATCAGTGATCGTTCCGTTCGTAGTACCTTTTTCAACCACGTTCGCTCCAATAACCGGTTGTCCGTTTTGGTCAAGAACAACACCTGTTATCTTTTTCTGTCCCTGCTGAGTTATTGCATTACTTTCGACATTTGATAATATAATGTAATTATTGACAAACTCATATTTCAAACTATGCCCTTTCAAAGCCTCATCCAAATACTCGGAGACTTTAGCTTTCGTTTTCGTCAGAGATAAATCAAAATTTGAACGAACACCACTCGTACTATACACAACCAGATAATCAGTCTGATTCTCTATTTCCTTAAACAGTTCTTCTATCGACAACTTATTCGATTTCAACTGAATGATTGCATTCTGCGCTTCTGTGTTCACTGCAAATAACTGACACACGCAGACAAACATAATAAAAAAGGATAGTTTCATAATTCTGAATGCCTTTTGATAATTTTTTAGACACAAGGAATGCGTTAACAAAGGATTTATTTTCATATCTTTGTTTTGTTAAGTAAATACTAATTTTTAATCACTCATGGATTTGCTTTTCGCTAAATCGGTAGATAGGCCAATATCTGCCGATTTTTTGTTTTTCATGGACTCATATCATACTTTTTTTGAGGTTAATAACTATTTCACTTACTCAGTACTATTTGATTCAAATCGTCATCTTTGTTGATTTTAAATTTATGTATCCGTTGGATTAAGCGAAGAATTTCCATCACACCATCTCTTTGACGGAACTTCCCGACATATTCATAATTCAATATTTCTTTATCTTTTACTGTGATCTTTACATCATAATATAATTCAAGTTTTTTTATGATACTTCCCAGCTTCTGTCTTTTGAATGTATAGATTCCTTCACGCCATAACAAATCGTCCGGATCCATTGTAGAAAGTTTGAATTGTTTGCCCTCTTGTATCAAATATTGTTCCGGAGACAACACAACACCTTCTGTTTCTGAAGACGGGAAGTAGGCTTTTACTTTTCCCTCTTGAAGATAAACACTGGTATAATCGCTTGTAGGATAACTGAACACATTAAACTGGGTTCCCAAAGCTTTTACATCAATTGTTCGGGTTGATACGATGAAAGGGACTTTTTCATTTTTGGCTACATTAAAGAATCCTTCTCCCGATAAAAAGACCTTTCGCTCTTTCTCAAAAAATGAAGGATAGGATAATTTGGAGCCTGCATTCAACCAGACTTTCGTTCCGTCAGGCAATGTCAGTTCTGCACGCTGTCCGGCAGGGACTAGCAGTTCCTGTTGAAAAGCAATCAGCTCCTGTTCATCTGATATCTTTCCTGAAAAATAGTAAGATGCCAGCATCCATGCAGATACAAAGGCAATCACTATAACGGCAGCATAACGGCTCAATGAAACCAGCCAAACTTTTCTCTTCTGAGAATTCACAAGTCTTTTAAAGTTGCCATATTCCTTATATCCCTGCCGGACATCGGCTTTTTCGGGAACCAATTCCAACAAACTATGTAAGTGCTGATAATCTATTATCTGAGCTTTCAGTTCCGGATTATCATAGGCTTCCTTCAAAAGCAGATCCTGTTCCTGTTTCGACAATAGTCCCTGACAATATTTTATGATTCTTTCATCCATTCTTTACATTCTTTATATAGTAAACGAACAGAAAAAATAATTCCCCTAAAGAAATCTGATTATTTTTCTATTTTCTCAATTTTCACAAGAAAATAAAATAAACAGCAACAGGGGTAAATGGTTTTTCAATTCTTCTCTTAACTTTTTATAGGCAATAGTCATCTGTGCTTCAATGGTTTTGACAGATACATTCAATTCTTCTGCTATCTCTTTCTGCTTTTTCCCTTCCAATTTACTCAATATAAATATTTCCCGACATCGTTCAGGCAGTGTATTAAGTGCTTTTTCTATTATATCCTTTATATTATCCTCCGAAAGTCCCTCTACATCGAAAGCTTCCAAAGAATCGAACTTCATGCGGAAAGACAAATCAAAATCCTCCTGCATCTTTGAGGTGGCTTCCTGTTCCAAAAGTTTACGCCGCAAATAATCGATACACCTGTTCTTCACTGATGTAAACAAATAGGCAATCACATTTATATGAAAATCAAGCGATTCTCTCTTTTGATAGAAATCCAGAAAAACATCTTGTGTAATGTTCTCCGCTTCTTCTTCAGAAAGGACATAGTCACGTGCAAAGTGCTTGACACGTGAATACCATGTTATATAAAAGTTCTCGAAATCCATTCCTCAATCTCCCTTATACTGTACAGGTTTGCTCAATAATATGCGTAAAAGTACACTTTTTCTCCTTCATAAGAAAAACTTCTAACATAACTTTATTTCAAATCAGTGGTTTAAATTTGTATTAAACTATTCTTGTACATCAATAACCGTGCTTCCTGAATACCCTGTAAACTCAGGAGCATACACAGATCGTACAGTCGTTATTCCGGTCTGATAAACTCCCGGACGATCCAGATAGATCTTATATTCTAACTGAACAGTGCCTTTACGAAACTTATCTATAAAAAACTCGATAGAAGAATCTTTTATCACTTGATAACAACCGATATTATCGGAAAAAACATAACCGGATAATTTCTCTTTAGGCTCCATAGAGGCGGCACGGGAATCCGTGATATGTATAAAATCCATGTCTCGGTCAGCCTTCACCGTAAGCTGTACCGTTAATTCATCTCCCACATGCAACTCTGTTTTCGGAGAAACAGTCTTTCCATTCTTACTATAAGTGCGGGTTATTTTTAAACCATTTCCTTTTGCCTTCCGAACCTTTCCCATATCTTCCATATATTGTGCATATACAGCGGCCCATCCCATACCTGCACCGGAACGACTGATCTCTATCTCCCGAACTTCTGCTTCTTTTCCGAAAAACGTATGACTGGCATACCCCAACGTATCGTTAGGAGTCACCACTTCCTTCTCTGCTATTTTTACTTTTACACGACCGTTTCCGGATATGCTTTTTTTACTGCCGGAAAGAAAAGCATACACCGCATCGGCAGTAGCAACAGATGTCTCCCATACTTGCACCTGTTTCTGTTTCAACAACCATTGCTTCATTTCATTTATCATGACGGAATCATAGTCTATACAGGATATGGCCTCGATTGCAGCGACCTGTGTAGGAATACGGTAACTGTTCCAGGAATAGGTTGCTTTAGATGTATCGAAATAACGTCCCATTTCATCTGTAGTCACAGTATATTCTTTTATAGAGCGTACCAGTTCTTTTGCCTTTGCTTGTTTATCAGCCTCATATAGTATGAGAGCTACACGGGCTTTCTCGTAAATCGTATAATCAGATTTCCCGGATTCAAGTTTATCGATCATGTACGAACAGGCCTTTTTTTCAATTTTGGAAGCTGCTTGTTTATCCAGTGCACAGATGTATAAATAATTGATGGATTGTCCGTCCGGCATCAAATCCTTTTTTCCTTTCTTTTCCTCTGCTATCATTTGTCTGTAAGCAGTCATCCAGCGATCAGCTAAATAGTCCAAAGCTTTATCATACATATCTTTCACAGGTTCTACAGATATATTCATCGCTTGCAGTCGGGCAAACATCTCCGCTATTTGGTAGGTAACATGATCATTTCCTCGCATACCTTTATACCAGCTCCATGATCCATCAGGTAACTGCAATTCACGTAAACGGGAAACAGCCGTCTTATTATCAGCATTGGTATTGAGAATCGCATCAGACAAAGAATTGGCATAAAAAACAGTTGCCCACGATAAAGCATCATCGTTATCCGCCTCAGCAATCACTGGAAGAGCTTGTACGGCATACCATTCCGGATTAGCTGTCAACTCGACTGTCAGTTGCTTACGAATTGCCGTTTTACTATCGTCGTTATACAAACCGTCCAATGCAACCGTTTTATTTTCCGTTCCATTCAACTGGACGGATATAGCATCTGTCATCCACTGTTTATCTGACAAAACCGGAAGAAGATGTTGCTCTCCGTCACTGAACCCATCAGTCTCGGCAACAATCCGACAAATATAAGCCGAATATTTATCATCCCCTTTCACATCGAACGAAACTGCCATTGTACGATGGGCATCAACATTGAACGTCCGCTTTTGAGTCGATATGACTTCACGGGTCTCCGGAACTATCAATTCCATCCGGATAATCCCCTGAGCCGTTTTTTCCGAGATATTGGTAATTGTCGTACTGATAACCGCCTCATCATTCACCCTGATAAAACGCGGCATATTTGTTTCCACCATAAATGACTTAACAGCTTTCGCTTTAGCGGTTATAAAGCCATAATCCATAGTAGATGTATGAGCAAGCCCCATAAATTTCCATTCAGTCAGCGTTTCCGGAAGCGTAAACGCGATACTGACAACTCCATTCGTATCCGTCCGAAGAGAAGGATAGAAAAACGCAGTTTCTGCAAAGTTCTCACGGAGGGGAACATACGGAGAACCATCGTCCAATTCAAGAGGAGATGAAGATTCAGCTATCGCTATCACAGAAGTTCCGTCCCCAAAATCAAAACCATTATCCACCGAGATTTCATCTGCAATCTCAACGTCTGTAGCCTTCTTCATCCGGCTTGTTACTTTTTCCCTGAAACTAAGACCGGCATACGGAACACGCCATAGAGGAACACGCATATAACTAAAGTCATTCCAGCTAAAACCATGTGCAGAACTGGCAGAATAAGGGAAACTGCTATACATCCAGATCGAATGGCCATGAACAATCATATTATGCCGTATGTCAGGCGTAAAACGAGGATAATTCAATCTGAAGTCCCAGTCATTGAGATACAGTTTATCGAGCGATGCATCATAAAGAGTCGCCAGCAAACAGGCATCCGCTGCTTTCTTGTCCGGTGACATTATCCGGAGTTCCCAGGTTTCCTTTCCTCCCGGCAGCAACTTATCACGAAACGTTTTCCATTGCAGTTTGAGTTCCTTCTTCGGACAAGGCCGGGTTATTTTTACTTGCTTGGAATAAAAAACACCCTTACGCATAAAAGCGAAATTAACAGTAATACCATCACCATACTCAGGCTTATACACATAAGAAAACGGACGGATTTCATCAGACAGTGTCATCCTTTCCGAATGGATACGTTTTTTTCCACAAAATACATCGTAAAACAGACAGACATCTTTCTCACTGGTTCCAACATACAAGTTTACAGGTTGTTCTCCATAGAATGTTGTCCCATCTTGATAAAACCATTCCGGCGAAGCGATCGGAAGTCGACGATCAGACAGTGAAAAGAGGACAAAGTCCTGACTTGCCGAACACAATCTTCCCTGTTCATCCGTTGCAGCAACTTCCATCCGATAATTAGCAGCAGGCAGCTTCAACATCTCGTGGGGGACAAACATTCGCTGGGTTTCAATGGTATCTCGCCAAACTTCATCTCTTTTTCTCCCAGCCTCATCCAAAGAATAAACCACACAGACCGTCTGGCTTTTTACAAGCTGTCCGCTCAGATTCGTAGCAAGGATTTCCATGGAGTCACGCTTCTCCCGTGCCACTTTGGAACGTAATCCACGGATACGCAAAGCCAACGATTGTAAGCCTACAGGCAAAGAGAGAGAATTACTTTCCATTTCACCGACTTTATTAATCACCTGGGCCGTCACGTTAAAAGTATAATAACGTCCGGGATCATTCGTATTGAAATCATCCGGTTTACGCAGAAAAACAGGTAATTCAAAACTTCCATCAGCATTTGTCAAAAGCTTTCCGGTTTCCAATATCGTCTCATTACCGGAAATACGCCAAAACTCATTTTGTGAACGAACCGTTTTGTAGCTCAGCTCACATTCTCCTACCGGCACACCGGCAAAGGTTTTAACCTCCCCCGTTACTAATAATGTATCCCCCATTTGATAAGAGGAGCGATACGGATGAAAAATTACATCAAAAGTGGAGCGTTTATATTCATCCACCCGAATATAATGACTGTCTCCATCTTTCACCGCCAGTTCAAACTCCCCAGGCCGAACGGTTTCCGGTAATACAAAGTTTCCGGAAAATGTACCCAGACTGTCCGTTGTCAAATTCAGTTTGCCTATTTCCTGTCTGTTCGCATCACGCAAAATAACTTCACTTTCCGTTGCCGGAAGCACATAGGTCGAGTCTCCTTGTTGTCCGTAGACCCATCCTGCCACATAGACTATCTGACCGGGACGATAAAGAGTACGATCCGTAAAAAGAGATATCTTTTTCTGTTCTCCCGACTTGGTATTTCCATTATATCTATGAACAGAACGTTCCGCATAAGTAATTTCCATATAATCGGCTTCCGGTTTGCGCACATTGATACCCAACCAGTTCTCTTCTTTTGGAGGAACCAGTGTCACGCACCCTTTATTATTGGTCGGATGTGTTTCAATCAACCGGAAACCTCCTCCCTGATCCACACGATAATAAGCAACTTCCGTACCAACTACCGGATGCCCGGTCAGTTTATCGACGACTGTTATTTCCTGTTTCCCATCGGGCAAATCCAATAAAACCGCCTGGAGGGTGGAAACATAAGCTCTTTCGTAAGCAGTATATGCCGGATTACCGTCCGGGATAGACTTAATGACATAAATACCTTCCTCCGGAAACCTGTAATGTACCAATGTATCTGTTTCCTTGTAATCAGGAGTTTCGGCTAACTGATAATGACGGCTATCCACTAACCTGCCATACTTTTTTACAACTGAAGAATAAATTTCTCCACCTGCCAATACACTACTTGTCGGCGTCAAATCCATCCGGTAGAGTTCGACAGTAACCCCCGACAGATTCCGATAATGAATCTTAAAATCAACATCCATTCCGGGATAGGCAAAAGGAATATCAGCATTGAAACGAGGTGTCAGTACCTCAGCAACCTGCTCTTTTAAGTCACGACAGGAAGGCGATTGGGGATATTTCTCTAACCCTGTTTGCGCCGCTTGTAGTTTGGCTACATAATCACCCATCGCATCATAGCGTACAGCCAACTGGTTATACACTTCACCACAAACCGGAGAATCCGCAAACTCGACAGTCCACTGTTTCAGCAAATCGACAACACGCTCCTGTGTCAATCTCAGCTTTTCACCCACTCCTCCCCGACCGACATCATACCCTTCCATATATAACTTATCCAGTAACGACAACAACAGGGCATCTCTCATTCCCTGTTGCTTATAATAGGATATTAAACGGTCATGGATGGCAAGAACTTCTGTTTCTATTTTTGTTCTCAACACCGGATCAACGATCCAATATCCTTTCAACCGTGTGATAGCCTGACTGGCAAGCAATTGAAACATGTTATCGTTATAATATGTTTCACTCAGTTTCGCACTTACCGTCATAGGACGATAGTTCCCGGCCGGTTGCGTAGCCAGTATCTCCGGATTTTGGAGAGAAAGACGAAAATAAGAAATAGCACTGTCGATTGTCGCTTCATCTCTTTTACCTGTGTCCAATATATAATACCCCAACAGATTATTCAGTACGGCTTGATGTACCGGATCCGTTTCTTCGATAGCCCATTTTTTCAACCGGTCTAACTCGCCGGGTAGACTGTCCGGCGTTACATCGATATGTAAAGAGGCTTTCGTCAACCAGGCTTTCATCAATTGAGGAACATTCTTTTCTCGGCTGGCACGATCATAGATTTTCTGAACTTCTCCAACGGCTGATTTCGGCAGTTGTTTCTGTTCCATCACCTCTACCTGTTCCCACATTTGCTCATAAGACTGGGCTACAGTCCGGAAAGAAACAGTATGCAATACTAAAAGACATAGCAGAAAAACACGGAACAATCTATTCTTTTTCATAAAGCCTTCGTTTTTTGTTTACAATCAGACAATCCCTACCCACACAGTTATATATTTATCATTTTTTTAAATCACCGACAAATAAAATCGGATTATCATCAAACCCTCCGCCCAATTCTTCCGCAGGAAATGTCAATACTACTTTTTGTGGATTTAAAGAAGAGATATGAGATAAAAGATCGGGCAACTGATCCCCAATATATTTCTTATTTGTTGGAGAAAATGTACATCCGGTAATTTCGTTCACATCTTTCAGTTCATGATTATAAAGGTAATACCGGTATTCATCCGGAATCATTTCCAAAAGTTGTCCTTCTGCATCCGTTGCTTTCAACACATATTCAACTCTTGTAAGCATACAGTTATTTCCAGAAGAGAACAGGGTATTAAAGAAAATTTGATTCTCTTGGATATCTTTCTTATTGACATCGTCCACCCTCTTCTTTCCTTTTGAAAAAACAAATACAGGCAGATGCGTCGTCACATTATAAACAGTATCTTCATATAATCCCTGATAGAGTATGTCATCATTCAAAAAATACAGATTGATTGGTGATTGAACAAAAGGGCCATCGGGTTCTTCTATCTTTAAAGGTGCCGTGTCAAGTAAATTGCCCATCAAATCCTGGGTATAACAAGACTGGCTTTTATTACCTACATACGGAAAACACGTTATACCATTCGTATTAAATACAAAAGATTTTAGCATCTTCCGGACTGCTATTGGAACAACACCGATTGATCCGTCCTTCAATGATATAGAGTGTATATTCTCTGTATCAAATATTTCAAGATAATATAAGATTTGGTTTTCTTCATCAACCACACAATCTGATAAATAGTTAATTTCACCCGGACCGTTACCTCCCTGAGCAACATTCTTTATAAACTTACCATCATAATCAAACATCATAATTTTATTGGGCGAATAGACAATGATATATTCTTTACATGGATAAAAATGAGTAGCCTTATCAACCAAACAAAGCGAATCTGTTTCCAGAATCACTTTTCTCCAGGAATCGACATATTCATCGAGATCAACACTCTTTTGAGGAAAGTCTCGGGAAGAGAAATCAACCGTATAAATAGTCCCCTTTTCCTTCGTACAGGATAACAGCGACATCAATGGAATTAGGCAATAAACAAAAATACGGATTTTCATAAGCTGATCTTTTTAAGGTGTTTAATCCGGAATTTCTTTCAATCGTAAAACTACATAAAGAAAAACATTAAAACAACATCCACATCTTTTATTTTTCAATAGATCAAACATTTAAAATCAGAGATTACCAGATACCTCTTTTTTACCTCATAATAAAAGGATATTCTATTGTTAATTCATATACCCAGTCCGGATAACCACAATTGGGAAAACGAATCATTTTCAATTTTCCAGAACTACTGATCAAGGCTAAAAACGTATAATCCAACGAAGGCGTATATAACTTCAGCACATTTCCCTCTTTTTCCCATTTTCCTTCTGGTACAGGCATGTTATTCCATTTCGATTTCACATTCTGCCACAAGCTACCATTTCCTAACGAATAAGATTGAGGATATTCCATAATTAGTTAAATACGGTTCATAATTATCAGCCGCTGATTTCATTCGTTACAAATATACAATAGAAAGCCTTGAATTATTCCGGTTATCCGTTATTTTTTTGACAATACTCAATAATAAAATTAGTTGACGATACGTTTTAAACTTTCACAATGTAAGGAGAAAGACCTTAATTAAGAATTAATAATTCTAATTATCGCAATATATTTGTTACTTTTGCAGGTTAGAAATCTTAGGTACACCATAAGAAGTAACATGGAAAAGGAAAACAACCCCTTATACGAACGTAATACGCTGGAGTTTGTAACTGTAGCGCTGGAGTTTTGTACATTTGTTGAAACAGCCGGAGAAAAAGGCCTTTTCGACTTTGTGGACAAAGCTGTCAAACTATTGCCGTTACTTTATCTGAAAGCAACACTTTTGCCGGATGTCGAGCCGGACGAAGATGATGAACCGGAACTGACCGTTACGGAAGACATGTACGAGTCTGTCCGTACCCGGATTGCAGGATTGCTGGGAGAAAAGGATTCTTATCTAGAAACCTTTCATCCGGACATGCAGTACAGTGATACGCCTATCGCCGCTTTTATCTCCGAAAATATCGCCGATGTCTATCAGGATACCGGAAATTTCGTTTCACTTTTCCGTCAAGGAAACGAAGAAGTCATGCTTCAGTCTATTGCCTTATGCCGTACTAACTTCCAGGAGTTCTGGGGACAGCAACTCCTTAACGCATTGAAGGCACTCCACGCTGCCCGTTACAGTGATGATGAAATTTTTGAAACGAACGAGGAATGATGACACAATATACACACACAATAACAAAAGAAGAAATATCTCTTCTTGAAATAGAAGAATTTTTAGGACGGATTATCGTGATCGACACAGAGAAAGACACGGATAAGGCTGTCAGCTATTTATCCGGATTCGAAGCGGTAGGTTTCGATACGGAAACACGTCCCAGTTTTAAAAAAGGGACACGCTATAAAATTTCATTGATGCAGATCTCTACAGATGAGGCCTGCTTCCTTTTCCGGCTGAACCGGATCGGTATTCCACAGTCGCTGGAAGATTTTCTTGTGAATGACAAAATACTGAAAATCGGGCTTTCCCTGCGTGACGATTTTGGTGCCATACGGAAACGGACTGACATCAAACCGGCCAACTTCCTCGATTTGCAGAATTATGTCGGCCAATTCGGAATTGAAGATGCCAGCTTGCAAAAGATATATGCCATCCTTTTTGATAAAAAAATATCGAAAGGACAGCGCCTAAGCAACTGGGAAGCCGATGTACTGACCGAACAACAAAAGAAATATGCAGCCCTCGACGCCTGGGCCTGCCTGAAAATATACAACCAATTGAATCAAGATAAATAAATGAGTTACTGTAAAGTTTTTCTCAAACCGAAAAAGGAAGAGTCGTTGCTTCGCTTTCATCCGTGGGTATTCTCCGGAGCTATCCAAAGCATTGAAGGTAATCCGGAAGAGGGTGACCTGGTAGAAGTGTATGGAACAAATCAGCGCTTCCTGGCTATCGGCCACTATCAGATCGGCAGTATTGCCGTTCGTGTTTTATCATTTAAGCAGATCTCGATCGACGCGAATTTCTGGGAAGAACGTATTCGTGTTGCCTACACGCTCCGTAAAGAACTGGAACTGGCAGAAGTGGAAAACAATGATACCTATCGTCTGATTCATGGTGAAGGAGACAACCTCCCCGGACTGGTCATCGACATATATGCTCACACAGCCGTTATGCAGGCTCATTCGGTGGGTATGCATTATGCCCGTCATGATATTGCCGAAGCATTAAAAACTGTGCTGGGAGAAAATTTACAAAATATCTATTACAAATCGGAAGCAACTCTTCCCTACAAAGCCAATCTCGGAAGTGAAGATGGCTATTTATATGGTGGAGAGGTAGAAGATATTGCCACAGAGAACGGTTTGAAATTCTGCGTAGACTGGCAGAAAGGACAAAAGACAGGTTTCTTTGTAGACCAGCGTGAAAATCGTTCGTTACTGGAAAAGTATGCAAAAGGTCATTCGGTATTGAATATGTTTTGCTATACGGGTGGTTTTTCTTTCTATGCCATGCGTGGCGGTGCCGAAGTGGTTCACTCGGTTGATAGTTCAGCCAAAGCGATTTCGCTGACGAATAAAAATGTGGAACTGAATTTCCCGGGAGATCTGCGTCATAAAGCATTTGCTGAAGATGCCTTCAAATACCTGGAAAAGATGGGAAGCAATTACGACCTTATCATTCTCGATCCTCCTGCATTTGCCAAACATAAGAATGTATTGCGCAACGCTTTGCAAGGATATCGCAAACTGAATGCGATCGCTTTTGAAAAGATCAAACCGGGAGGTATCCTGTTTACCTTCTCTTGTTCACAGGTAGTCAGCAAAGAGAATTTCCGCCTGGCAGTGTTCAGTGCTGCCGCACAATCAGGACGTAGCGTACGTATCCTGCATCAATTGACGCAGCCGGCCGATCATCCGGTCAATATCTACCATCCGGAAGGAGAATATCTGAAAGGATTGGTCTTATACGTAGAATAAAAAAGAGACTGATTTTTTCTATTCAAAATATATTACCCAGGTTTACGGTACTCAACGTATTCCTGGGTATTTTTTATGATTATCTTATCTTCCTTGTCTTTCATGACATAATATTAATGCCCATTTTTTGTCTAAAGTGAAGAAATATGCCTATTTTTGTAATGTTCGATAGAACAAATACATCTTAGAAAATTAGGAAGTGCCTTACTTTCGTTAAAATCGCCAGTTTTGACAGCACACAAGGCACAAGTCCCTGCTATATCTAGCGGGTTGCTTGTCTACGTGTGCTATGGGTTTCTGGCGATACCTAACGAAGTGTAGACAGTGACCCGCTTCTTTAATAACGTCGTCATTGTAAAGTGATATACAGTGACTTTATTATATCTAAACATGAAAGAAAATATATCAAATATATAATTACATTTGTAGTATTTTGTAGTTAATAGTTAATCGGAATGTAATATCCAGGAAAAGGAGTAATAGCTATATTTGCGGCATTTTACAGCGAGTGTAATTGAAATAACCCAGGAGAATGTATCAAAAAACGGATGAAATAATATGGAACCTTTGTCTTAAAGGAGATCGTAAAGCTTTTGAAGTTTTATACAGGAGATATTATCCCATATTATATAATTACGGGAAGATATATTCGAAAGATACCGATCTCGTAAAGAATTGCCTGCAAAATTTCTTCGTTAAACTAATGTGCAACTACTCTAGCTTATCAGAAACAGCTTCCGTACGTTGTTATTTACTGAAAGCTTTCCGGTATGCCTTGTATAACGAATTGAAATCCGAACAAATCCGTAACGGCAAACTGGTCTGTTGTCCCGATGAGATCCTAACCGTCAGATCAGATCAACTTTTAGATGAAGAAGATCTGTCACCCCGGAATGAACTTATAAGTGCAGCCTTCAGAAAGCTGTCTTCCAAACAACAGGAGATCCTGTACCTCTATTATATCAGGGAGTTAACTCATGATGAAATAGCCAACCTGCTGAATATCAATTATCAGTCCAGCAAAAATCTTCTTTTCAGATCGATTGCTAAATTAAGAGATTTACTTCTCTCCGATCCTTCCTTGAATGATAAATAACACACTCCATATTAACGGCTATTCAACAATAAACGTTAAACACAGCTACTTAAGTGTTAAATCGCAGTTTGATTGAGTACCATCGGAGCAGGCTAATTGTAATTAATATAAAAAGCACTGCTCGTATGGCTAAAAACAAAATACCAAAGACAGAGTTCGACAACGAGATGAAGCAATTCATTTCACTGGTCAAGAAACACGAACAGGTTCCCGATATGGAAATAGAGGAAGCGTGGGCAAACGTGAAAGAATTGTCATCTGCCGGGTCCATAGAAAAGGATAAAAAGAAAACCCTTCGATATGTTCTTGCCGGATTATCTGTTGCTGCATCGATAGCCATTCTTTTCTTTATTTCCATTCCATATAATAACCAACTACAGGAAGAATCCTCTTTTCTTACTGAGCTGGAAAAAGTCGCACCTATCGATAGTTTAAATCAGATATACCTGGTCCTTTCCAAGAATCAACAAGTTACGTTAGAGAACGAAGCCTATGTCAATTATGACAAGGAAGGTGGCGTAACCGTAAATAACCAATCCCCGGAAATTGCAGAAGATCAGGCAACCGGAGCAAATAATCTGAACCACATAATTGTTCCCAAAGGAAAACGCACCCACATAACGCTATCGGACGGAACAAAAATGTATGTAAATGCAGCCAGTCATGTCATTTATCCATCGGTTTTCAATGATGACAAACGGGAAATAGCAGTAGAGGGAGAAGTGTTTCTGGAAGTGGCACATAATCCGAAAGTACCTTTTATAGTGAAAACAAAAGGATTGGATGTAAAGGTGCTGGGTACTGTTTTTAATGTAACAGCCTATGAAGCAGATGATATTTCAGTCGTATTAGTAAACGGACGCGTAGAGGTAAACTCATCTGCAAAAGAGAAAATGATTTTAAATCCTTCCCAGATGGCTAACTGGAAAGATGGTATGATGAAAAAAGAGAAAGTGGATGTAACAAAATATATCTGCTGGAAAGATAATGTCATGCTTTTAGAACTGGAAACCGTTTCAAAGGTTTTGGACAATCTATCCCGCTATTATGGAGTGCCTATTTGGTATGATAAGAATATAGCCGACCGGAAACTTTCCGGTAAACTCGACCTCTGTGAATCCATCGATGAAGTACTGGAAATCGTAAAAGTTTCAGCCTCATTGAACGTCGAAAAGATAAATGGCGGAGGATATCATTTTCACGAATAGGGAGAAGAAAGAAAAAGAGTATTAACGAATAACAGATTTGCCTATGAAGAAGTAAAAAGTATAAATAAAAAAAGATCGGACACTGTTGGCGCAATTATCCGATCTATTTTGAGAAATAATCCTTAGTTGTTTAAAAGATTAATATACAAAGGTATGGAAAATATCACAGCAATTAATCGAAAAAAGATTAATTACATAAAATTAGCATGTTTATTGATATCTTTAATATCATTTCCTGCGTTAATTACCCATGCATCAAATCCCTCAGAAATCTCCGGGGAAATATTGACTGTTCAGATGCAGAACAAAACATTGAAAGAAGTTTTTTCATATTTAGAGAAAAATAGTAACTACGTGTTTATATATGAAGAAGCCGTAGATCTTGGGAAAAGGGTCAATGTCAATATTTCAGACAAATCTATTGAAGATATTATAAAAGAAGTCTTCTCTTCAAATGGTTTTTCTTATGTTATCAAAGGCAGGCAAGTAATTGTAAAAAATGAAAAGTCGACAGGTCTGATGTCGTCACCTGTTACTGCGCAAGACGCCATTGTCGTGCGAGGCACTGTGACAGATCACACAGGCATGCCGCTTGTCGGAGTGAACGTGGTCGTAAAAGGAGCAACGATCGGAACCGTAACGGATATCGACGGTCACTTCGACCTGCCGAATGTTCCGAAAGGAGCTACTCTCCTGTTCTCATACATAGGTTACAAAAGTCAGGAAGTGAAAGCGCTTGAAAAACTGACAATTACTTTAAGTGAGGATAACGAATTGCTGGATGAAGTAGTCGTTGTCGGTTACGGTACACAAAAGAAAGTCAATATGACCGGTGCCGTTTCTTCAGTCAAAGTGGATGCTTTGGATAATCGTCCCGTGACGAATGCTACTAATGCATTGGCAGGTTTGGCTGCCGGTCTTTCTGTTACAAATACAGGGGGCGGTACACCGGGATTGGAAAGTCCGACGATCCGTATTCGTGGCCAGGGTACTTTGAATAATTCAGACCCGCTTGTCGTGATCGATGGTATGGCTGGTGCCAGTATCAGCGACATCAACCCGCAGGACATCGAGTCTATTTCTGTCCTGAAAGATGCTGCCTCATCAGCCATTTATGGTTCACGTGCCGCCAACGGTGTTATCCTGATAACGACTAAAAAAGGATCGGAAGGATCTGCCAGAATCACTTATAGCGGAAACGTCTCATTTGAAAAAGTTGCCAAACGCCTGAATCTTGTTACCGATTATGCCGATTTCATGGAGATTCAGAATGCCGGTTTATTAGCCAACGGCCAGGCTCCCCGCTTCTCACAGGGTAAAATCGACGAATGGCGTAATGATGCAGGTAGAAATCCTACGATCTATCCTAATACCGACTGGCAAGACCATATCTACCGCAGTCCTTCAGTAGTTCAAAACCATACTGTTACAGCTAACGGTGGTTCCAAGACAGCCCGCTACAACCTCTCTTTCGGCTATATCAACAATCCGGGTATGATTTATCATTCGAACTACAAACGTTACCAGATGCGTGCCAATGTGGATGTCGATATCAAACCCTGGCTGACAGTCGGAGCCAATGCATACGGTTACGTGGATTACAACAACCCTTCTGCTGGTACAGCCGCCGAGGGTGGTGATGTTATCTGGGGTTACGGTGCATTCAATACGGTACCGGGTATGACACTCTATGATCCGGCAACCGACCTCTATGGCGGTATTCAGAATCCGGAAGAAGAAAATGTCAGCAATGCCAACCCGTATCGTCGTATGTGGTTCTACAAAGAAGACTTCCCTACTATCTCCCGCCGTACCGTGGCTAAAATGTATGGACGCGTCACTCCGGTCAAAGGGCTGACCATCGACGCTTCTTATACTTATAATGCCTGGGATCGCCGGACAGAGCATCATTTAACAGACCGTGACCTGTATCGTTTCACAGCAGACGGACCGGTTTTACTACGTGCCGGAGTTGTTCGTACGTATATCAGAAGATACAACTATCGCAATGATTTCCGTGCCTCGGATGTAACCGCGCGTTACGAATTTAAAGTTGATAAGCTAGATGCCTCTGTTATGGCCGGTGCCAGTCAGGAATATAATAAGTATGATACTGATTATTATCTGAAATACGACCTTGTAGACGAATCGCTGACAGCTCTCGATGCCGCTTCTACGCTCGGACGTATTACCGGTAATTACAACGAATGGGCTATGCGTTCTTATTTTGGCCGTATCAATCTGGTCTGGGACGATAAATATATGCTGGAAGCCAATCTACGTGCCGACGGTTCTTCCCGATTCGCACCGAACAAACGCTGGGGTTATTTCCCGTCGGTATCGGCCGGCTGGCGTATCACCCAGGAAAAATTCATGGAAGATTATCAGGATTGGTTGAGTTCGTTGAAACTTCGTGTATCTTACGGTTCACTGGGAAATAATGCGGCATCCAACAATTATATGTATCAGTCGCTTTATGCCGCAACGAATTACGTATTGGGAAATGCTGTCACCGGCGGTCTTTCTCAAACCACATTATCCAATACATACCTGACCTGGGAAAGTACCTATGTGACTAACGTCGGTATCGACTACGGTTTCTTCAAGAACCGTTTAAGCGGATCTCTGGAATGGTTTAACAGGGATACCAAAGGCATCCTGATCTCACTTCCGGTTCCACTGGAACATGGAACATCCTCCGTGCCTAACCAAAATGCAGGTGAAGTCAACAACCGGGGTGTGGATCTTGAAATCAACTGGACCGACCAGATCGACAAGTTGACCTACTCTGTCGGCTTCAATATGGGTTTTGTGAGCAACAAGGTTACGAAATTCCAGGGTGATGTCGCCTCTATCAGCGGGGTTAAGAAACTTCAGGAAGGTAAACCGATCAATCAGTATTATGTACTTGATGTAGATCGTATTGTCCGCGATCAATCCGACCTGGATTACGTACAATCGCTGGTCGATAAGAACCCGAATTATTTCGCGACTTATCAACGTCCCGAACTCGGAGACTTCCTGTTTGCCGATGCGAACGGTGACGGTAGCCTGAATGCCGACGACCGTATTGAAGTCGGTCACGGTGACAGTCCGAGACTGACCTTCGGTGCAAACCTCAGTTTAAACTGGAACAATTTCGATTTCAGCATGCTTCTCCAGGGTGTAGGCGACTATAAGGTGTATTATAACAACCAGGCTTTCCGTTTCACTACTGTTATGGGACAATCTCTCATAAAGGATATTACCGACAATACCTGGACTCCGGAAAATCCTTACAACTCCAAGTATCCGATACTGCGTAATAGCGCGAACAGCAAGAATAACACGGCTAGTACTGCTTTCATTCATAATGCGGCCTATCTTCGTTGTAAGAATATCCAGTTAGGTTATACTATTCCTAAGAATATCTCTTCGAAGTTCTTTGTCGAAAATTTGAAGATCTACACCAGTATCGACAACTTGTTCACCATAACCAACTTCCCAGGGTTGGATCCTGAAATTGCAGCAACTGTCGGATATCCTGCAGTTCGTCAATATTCCTTAGGTCTCAATGTTTCATTCTAAAATCAGAAAACGATGAAAGCTAAAAATATAATTTCCGTTTTTTTAGGTTCAGCCCTTTTGCTCAGCAGTTGTGAAAGCCTGGACTATACTCGTCCGGATCAGTTGTCGAGCGTCACATTCTGGAAAACAGAAGCTCATGCCAAGCAAGCTGCTGTCGGCCTATATCAGGCAATGATGCAGACCTGGTGTTTCGGCCTGGAGTTCGCATTCGATATGTGTACCGACCTGGCTGACGGAACCAGTCCTTTTGCCGATATTTCGCGCGGGACATCGTTTGCGTCGACCAGCGGTGCCGTACAAAACCACTGGCAATATCTGTATGAATTGGTTCACCGTTCGAATACGGTAATTCGCAATGTCTCCACAATGGACATCGATAAAACCATGATCGACCAGATAGTCGGCGAAGCCAAATTCTTCCGTGCCATGGCTTACTTCCGTATGCTTAACTGCTGGGGAGGAGTTCCTTACTACGATGAGAGCTGTATTATCGAAGAAGAATTTGCAACTGTAATCAGTCCGCGCAGTTCTGCGGAAGAAATTCGTCAACATGTGATCGACGATTTGACCGATGCCATCGCAAAACTGCCTGTCAGTTGGGCAAGCAGCGATTACGGACGTGTCACCAAAGGGGCCGCCTATGCACTTCGTGGCAAGGTGTACCTTTTCAACAAAGAATGGGCTAAAGCCATTACAGACTTTGAAGAGATCGTGTACAACAAAAGCAATAACTACGGCTATGCTTTGCATTCTAATTACGAGAACCTGTTCCGTCTCTATAATGGCGCACGCAGCAATGAGATGATTTTCGCTATACAGTCTATCGACGGTAACGTTGCCGGATATGCATTGAATATAGTCGGTTATTTTGGGAACAAAGCAACCATGCGTTTGATTGCCAGCAACTGCGTCGTACCTTCAACCAAACTGGTCGATTTGTATGAAAAGCCTGATGGTCAGAAATTCAACTGGGATGAAGTATTTCCCGGTTTCAATAACGGCAATTCGGAATTTCGCCGCAAATGCCTGGCTGTAGCCATAAACGATGCCAGTACGGAGATTACCAGCACGCTGGACTGCGATACGGCAAAGGTTTCCGCCGCCTACAACAACCGTGATCCACGCCTGTGCTGGAATGTGATCACTCCGTTCTCCCATTACTTGGGTACGGATGCCGGTTCCAATCCCAGGGATAAGCAGTTTGTAATCGTAGACCCGACAAAAGGCGGTGCCCCCATGGAAGCACAATCTTTCATCCGTAATTCCGAAGGTTGGAACTCTTACTTCTGGCGTAAATGGATTCCTACGGGTAACCTGGATGGCTACTGGGGGGAATACAGCCGTACTCCTTACGAGTTTCCGTTGCTCCGTCTCGGCGATGTTATTCTGATGCTTGCCGAAGCTTACAACGAAAATGGCGAGACAGCAAAAGCCATCGTTGAAGTCAATAAAATACGTGCCCGTGTCGATATGCCGGGATTGAACTCCGGTCCTACCTGGATGGCAGTCAACAGCAAAGACGAGATGACACAACGTATTCGCGATGAACGGGCCCGCGAACTGGCTGGCGAAGGTCAACGTTACTGGGATCTCCGTCGCTGGGGTATCCTTCAATCGACAGTAAGGAATGCAACCGATATTCTCGGCGACCTGATGTATGAACGAGCTTATCAATCGCGTCACGAAATCTGGCCGATACCGTTTGTTGAAATGGAACGTAACCCGAACCTGACTCAAAACACGGATTGGTAATTGGATCATAGGCACATGATGAAACAGGCCTGTGTAATAAAAACCGGGCCTGTTTTACTTTCTAATTTGAGAAATATGGATGGAATAATAAAAACAAAGTTACTTGTCACTTTGCTAAGCGGTTTATTGTTTGGCGGATGTACCGGAAGAAGTGGACAAGAAAAAGTGAATATCTATCCGATTCCCCAGAAGTTGGAACTGTCGGGCGATTGGATAAAGATACCCAAGACCGGTTATCGGCTGGAAGGGATCAACCTTCCGGATACGGATGCCGTGAGTCTATTGAAACAATCCTTCCTGATAACAGAGCAGGCGAAACAGACAATTACCATTCAACAGTTGGAAAAGACAGGGAGTGAAATGCAACGTTCGGGCGCTTATACGCTGAATGTGACTGAAAAAGGGATACGGATCGGAATCTGTGACGACCGTTCTCTCTTTTATGCCGCACAAACATTGTCCCAGTTAATCAAAGACGAAAAGAAGCTCCCTGTTTGTACGATATGGGATTATCCGGACATTGTTTTCAGAGGTGTTGTCGAAGGCTTTTATGGTACTCCGTGGTCTTTTGAGAACCGGGTGGAACAGCTGCGTTTTTATGGACGGATGAAGATGAATACCTACATTTTCGGACCTAAGGACGATCCCTACCATCGTTCACCCTATTGGCGTATCCCCTATCCGGAAGATCAGGCAAAGAATATCCGCGAGTTATTGGCTGAAGCTAAAAGGAATAAGGTCGACTTTGTTTGGGCATTGCATCCCGGCATGGATATCCGATGGAATAATGCGGACCGGCAAGCTGCGATAAAGAAGCTGGAGAGTATGTATGACCTGGGAGTCCGGGCATTTGCCGTCTTTTTCGATGATATCGAAGGCGACGGAACGGATGCAGCCAAGCAAGCCGCCTTTATGAATTATCTGAAACAGGAATTTGTCGACAGGAAAGGAGATATCCGGCAACTGATACTCTGCCCGACCGAATATAATAAAGACTGGGCAAAGACGGATTACCTGGATATACTGGGGGAACAGCTAGACCCTTTTATCCATATCATGTGGACCGGCGACAAAGTGGTAAGCGATATTACGCATGAAGGACTCGAATGGGTAAACAAGCGGATCAAACGGCCTTGCTATGTCTGGTGGAACTTCCCGGTAAACGATTATTGCCTGGCTCATTTATTGATGGGACCTGTGTATGGACTGGATAAAAACACGGCTTCCGATATGTATGCATTCGTATCGAACCCGATGGAGTTTGCCGAAGCAAGCAAAGTCGCTCTTTGGAGCGTTTCCCAATTTACCTGGAATATGGATCGGTTCGATCCGAAACAGAGCTGGAATACGGCGTGTGAGTCTCTCGTACCTGAAGTACCCGATGCATTCCGTCTTTTCTGTGAGCACAATGCGGATATCGGTCCCAACACATGGATGTTTTTCAGGGAAGAATCTTTCAATTCGAGCGATCTGATCAACCGGTTCGAACAATCGTTATCTGCCGGAAAATACCTGAAAAAAGAGGCTTTCGAGATTACAGACTTGTTTATGCAGATAAAAAAAGCACCGGGTATCATCAAAAGCAGTGCAACGAATAAGCAACTGATAAAAGAAATCGATCCCTGGCTGACACAAACGGGCAATGTCGGAGTGGCCGGCATAGCGACAATGAAAATGTTGGATTTAGCAGACAAGCACGATACGGAAGGATGTCGGAAAGCATATAAAGAGGTAAAAGAAGCCTTGAATATGATTGCTGTATTCAGCCGGCCTTATCGCCGGGGAGAGCAGGATGGCATCAGAAGCGGTTCACAGGTTTTATTACCTTTTATCCGTCAGATGCTGCAATATGTAGAAAACTCATTGCTGACAGACGAAAAACCGAAAGAGGTACCTGAAGTTCTGGCCGGTTCAAAAGAGATGGGCGAATTATCCTGTTATTGCGAAGACGATGTAGTGGGTTTAACCCCTCATTTTCCATTGGTGACAATAGCTCCCGGGGAATACTTCGGCTTCCGGGTAGAGAAAAGCAAGCAACCGGTTGCATTGGTCTATGATTTACGTAAAAGTAAATCCAAAGGACGTGCTTTCCAGGGTTCTATCGATGGAAAGGTATGGTTCACATTCCTGAAAGCAGGGGCAGACCGGATGGATACTATTCCTATCCATGAGCCACGCATCCGTTATATTCGCTGCCTTAATCAATCGCAGTCGGATATGTCGGTAGGGATTGGCAGGTTTGCTGTATTGACAAAATCCGATACACTCAGTCACAAGAAAGAATAACGTTTTACTTAATAACTAATTACGATATGAAAAAGATATTCTGTACACTATTATGCATGGGAGGTTTCTGTGCCTCTCTATTAATTCCCGAAGGTCTGAACGCTCAGGAAAAGAACGCCATAGAAAAGAGTGCCTTTTGGGGTAATTCGGAAGTATATCTGAACAAACAGGCCTTCCGGATGTTCGATCTGATCGATCAGGCATTAACAGAAAATCCTCCGGTACCGGGTGCTCCGATGATCAGAAAACTGGCTCTTTATAATCTGGATGCCATGCTTCATGAGACCAGATATGACGATAGCGAACCACTCTATGACTTCATCGCTTCACGGGTTAATAAGGTCATTGCTGATCTTTCCAATCCGGTAAAGCAAGGGATGAAAGTTTATAAAATCTATAATGACGGCTTTGTTGCCCGTACCGGTTCGGTCACCCTAGCATTTGATGTTGTCAGGGGAGCCTGTAAAGGTAAGAATCTGATCTCTGACGCATTGATCCAACAAATTGTCGACCATTGCGATGTTTTGTTCCTTACTCATAATCATGGCGATCATGTCGACCCGGTAGTCGTCGAAATGTTCCTGAAAGCAGGAAAACCGGTTGTCGCACCGACAAATATATTACCGGATAAAAAGGGTATACAACATGAACGTTCCGACAAAATGATCGATAAGAAGATGAAACTGGATAAAAACAAAAATATCCGGGTGAAAATATTCCCCGGTTACCAGGATAAGTTGATGAACAATATTTATGTGGTAACGACGGATGAAAAGAAGACAGTCGCCCATATCGGGGATCAATATAATAAGGAGGATATGGAATGGATTGTCAACATTAAAAAGGATATTCCTCAACCGGATATATTGATCGTAAACTGCTGGACGCATCGGATGAGCGATCTGGTCGACGGATTCAATCCCAGGTTGGTCGTTACCGGACATGAAAATGAGATGGGACATACGATCGACCATCGGGAAGCTTTTTGGCTGACCTTCCAGAAAATGGAACAGATCAGCAAAGATTATCTGGTCATGGGTTGGGGCGAGTGGTTTCAATGCCATTGACAAGAGAGAATGATCAATCAGAGATAAAAATAATCATAACTATATCGTATGACGAAAATAAAAATGAAACTAATAGGTTTTACGGCAGCAGCTATGGTTGCTTCTGTTTCCGTTAGTGCCAAGGTTCCCAAATTGAAAGTAAACAATATCGACGCGGTTATCAAAGCGATGACCATCGAAGAGAAAGCAGACCTGATCGTCGGAGCCCGTATGTATCATCAGGATGAAAATGCGGTACCTCATATTAAAGAGTCCTGGAAAGTTGTTCCCGGTGCTGCCGGACGCATTAACCCGGTTCCCCGTGTCGGAATCCCTTGTGTGGTTCTTTCGGACGGACCTGCCGGTTGTGGCATTTTGCCGGTCGAAGGGGAGGAAAATTATTTCTGTACCCACTTCCCTATCGAGACTTTACTGTCTTCAACCTGGGATGTCGACCTGGTCAGGAATGTAGGGGAAGTGATCGGCAACGAAGCGAAGGAATATGGGGTAGACGTGCTGTTGGCTCCTGCCATCAACATTCATCGCCATCCGTTGTGCGGTCGTAACTTCGAATATTTCAGTGAAGATCCATTGCTGGCGGGAAAGATGGCTGTAGCCTATGTAGACGGGGTACAAAGCAACGACATAGGAACTTCTGTAAAACATTTTGCTGTCAACAACCAGGAGACCAACCGTATGAACAACAATGCTATCGTCTCGCCCCGGGCACTGCGTGAGATCTACCTGAAAGCTTTCGAGATCGTAGTCAAGGAGAGCCAGCCCTGGACCATCATGAGTTCGTATAATCGTATCAACGATGTATATGCTTCGGAAAGCCCGGAGTTGATCACGACTATACTTCGTGACGAATGGGGATATAAAGGTACGGTGATGACCGACTGGTGGGGAGGAGCCGACGGAGCAGCCCAGATGATTGCCGGAAACGATATGATCGAACCGGGCACGAAAGAACAGGCAGCCCACATCATAGAAGGAGTAAAAAACGGTACGCTCGATGAAGCCGTAGTCGACCGCAATGTCAGGCGCATCCTGGAGTTAGTGGTCAGAACTCCCCGTTTCAAAGGTTATAAATATTCCAATAATCCCGACATGAAAGCTCATGCCACCGTTACCCGGCAGTCGGCCACCGAAGGTATGGTTCTTTTGAAGAATGAAAAGCAGGCTCTTCCCTTGTCTCCGAAAGATAAGAACATTGCATTGTTCGGCGCTGTTTCTTATAATTTTTTCTCAGGCGGTACGGGTTCGGGTGATATCAATCGTCCTTATGTAGTGTCGCTGCTAGACGGATTGAAAAATCAACAGATCGTTGTCGACGATAATATCAAAGCGATCTATCAGGCTTACAACAGACCTCAAGAGCAAGGGGAACAAATGCGTATCAACGAGATGCCGATGGATACAGCTATCATCAAGTATGCCGCAAAGAACAATGACATGGCTATCATCACGTTCGGCCGTATCTCCGGCGAATATATCGATCGTGTTTCTTCCGACTTCTTCTTGTCAGACACTGAACGGGAATTAGTGAAAAACGTTACCCGTATCTTCCACGAGGCCAATAAGAAGGTCGTTGTCGTACTCAATGTTGGCGGTGTGATCGAGACTCAAAGCTGGAAAGAGATGCCCGACGCGATCCTGCTGTCATGGCAGGCCGGACAGGAAGGTGGAAACTCCGTTGCCGATATCCTTACCGGCAACGCCAATCCTTCCGGTAAGCTTCCTATGACCTTCCCGGTAACTTTGAGTGACCACTGGAGCTCGTTGAATTTCCCGATCGACCAGAAGATCGACCGCCGCTGGTCGGTTAAGACGGGACTAACCCACGAAACCAAAAATGTAGACTATACCATCTACGACGAAGGTATCTATGTCGGTTACCGCTGGTTCGACACTCGGAACCTGCAAGTGAGCTATCCTTTCGGCTACGGTTTGAGCTATACGACTTTTGAATACGGTAAGCCTTCGGTGAAACAGGACAATGGAAAAGTAATCGTTGAAGTAACGGTAAAGAACACAGGGAAAGTTGCCGGAAAAGAAGCGGTTCAACTCTATGTAGAGGCCCCCGCCGGGAAATTGGACAAACCTGTTCACGAGCTCAAAGCATTCGGTAAAACCAAGATGTTACAACCCGGAGAAAGTCAGGTAATAACACTCGCTGTCCATACAGACGACCTGGCTTCGTTCGATGAGCAGACCAGTGCCTGGGTAACCGATGGCGGTAGATATAAGTTTGTCGTAGCTGCCTCGTCACGCGATCCACGCGGCGATGTGATGGTCGATGTCAGTCCTTCGACACGCAAGGTTAACAATGTACTCAATCTACCTGCTGCATTTAAAAAGTGATCAGTTCAATCAACAGGCAACACACAACAAAAAAAGGAAGCTCGATGAGCTTCCTTTTTTTACATGACCAAATAACCACAGATTGTTTATTTGGCAAACAACTCCTTATTAATAAATTCCAAATATCGGTTTTATAGGATACCTTGAGCCATCATTGCTTTTGCAACCTTCATGAAGCCGGCAACATTTGCACCCTTCACATAGTTTACAGTACCGTCGGCCTGTGTTCCGTATTTCACACACTGTTCGTGGATAGACTTCATGATACCTTTCAGTTTTTCGTCTACTTCTTCTCTTGTCCAACTCAGTTTCATGGCATTCTGAGTCATTTCCAGACCCGATACAGAAACACCACCGGCATTAGCAGCCTTACCCGGAGCATACAGGATCTTAGATTCCAGGAATGCATCGATCGCTTCCGGAGTAGAAGGCATGTTTGCTCCTTCCGATACAGCGAAACATCCGTTTGCCAGTAAAGTCTTGGCATCGTCGCCATTCAATTCGTTCTGAGTAGCACTCGGCATGGCAATATCGCATTTTTCACCCCAAGGACGGCCACCCTGTACATATTTACAACCATATTTTTCTGCATATTCACGAATACGTCCGCGGTACAGATTCTTCAGTTCCATGATATAATCCAGTTTTTCACGGTCGATGCCGTCCGGATCATAGATGTAACCGTCGGAGTCAGACATTGTAACCGGCTTAGCTCCCAGTTCGATCAGCTTTTCAACGGTATACTGAGCAACATTACCTGAACCAGACACGGCTACCACTTTACCTTTGATATCGATATTACGAGTATTCAGCATTTCCAGCAAGAAGTAAACGTTACCGTAACCAGTTGCTTCCGGACGGATCAGTGAACCACCAAATTCGATACCTTTACCAGTGAATGTACCTGTGTTTTCGCGAGCCAGCTTTTTGTACATACCATACATATAAGCCACTTCACGTCCACCAACACCGATATCACCGGCAGGAACATCTGTGTCAGGACCAATATGGCGCCACAATTCCATGACGAATGCCTGGCAGAAACGCATGATCTCAGCGTTTGACTTGCCACGCGGGCTGAAGTCGGCACCACCTTTACCACCACCCATCGGCAGTGTAGTCAGAGAGTTCTTGAAAGTCTGTTCGAAAGCCAGAAACTTAAGGATAGACTGATTTACCGAAGCATGGAAACGGATACCGCCTTTGTACGGACCGATCACGTTGTTATGCTGGATACGATACCCCATGTTTGTCTGTACCTGTCCTTTATCGTCCACCCATGTTACACGGAATGAGAAAATACGATCAGGAATACAGAGACGCTCGATCAGGTTGCTTTTTTCAAATTCAGGATGTTCGTTATAGGCCTCTTCAATGGTGCCTAAAACTTCAGCAACTGCCTGATGATACTCGGGTTCGTTAGGAAATCTTCTTTTTAAGTTGTCTAAAACTTCATTTGCCTTCATAAGAACTGTTTATTTAGAATGTTATACCAATTTGCTATTTAACGTCCTTCATTCAAGAACGTCGCAAAGGTAAGCCATTTTTTCAAACCAGCAAATATTTGAAAGAAAAAATGATAAAAAAATATCATTTAGACATTTTAAAGAAGCAATTACGACGAAATGTCATTCATTTCTACGTTTTATGTTTTTATAGACAGGAACGAACACAATGATAGCGGATGCTACCAAAGCAAAAATCACATCAAATGTGATCTCTTCACTGTAAACTAGCAGCATGTAGGCCAAGACACCCCATAAAAGGGTGAGACATACCGCCTGACTATTTGTTATCTTTCTACGGGCCATTGGTTACATTTGTTTAGTTAGACGAAAGTTGTGATCCCAAAAAGATCAATAATACCAAAAATACAGCTATAATACCAAATAAGATGACAATTTGCTTTTCCAGCGTATAATTACGTAGAAAAGGGATATGACGAGCCCAACCGGCGACGACCTGTATCTGCTCTGCTTCTTCATCTTCCTCCGGGATATCATACCCACCGGCTTTCATAACCTCCAAAGCTTCAGGCACATCGCTTTCCAGTATCTCCACACGGGCACCACCGACATCCACATAGCAGGCATATAACTGACTCGTGTATTCGTTTCGCAGATAACACTCGATCCCTTCCGATTTGAGCAACGCTATCAACGTTTGTGCCTCGGCCGGGTATTGAAACCGTGCAATCTCGACCATCTTTTCCATATCATCCATGAGCTTGTCTTTTTGCAAAGAAAGTGAATTTGACTTACATGAGCAAGTTTTCCGCGATACCTGTTGCCTGCCGGATGCGATCCGCCATACCGATCCCGCCTTTTATATTGCCGGCCAGGATCAAGCCGGGATAGCGTGTTTGCAACTTATCGATCGTGGCAAAACGTTCACCGCTACTTAACTCATATTGCGGAATGGCATGTGCATGACGGAAAATACGGATCATATCCGGTTGCATCCCGATCGGAAATTTCAACATGGCATGAAATTCGTGTGTAACGAGCCCTTTCAACTCGTCATCGGTCAAACAGGTCAGCTCTGATCGTTTAACACCGCCGATAAAGAAAGAGAAGAGAGCCCCTTCTTTCGGTGCACGGTTATCAAAACAAGCTGCCGGGAAAAGAATCCCCAGCACATCCCGCTTCTCACAGGAGGGAACCAACCCTCCGAAAGCATTAAAATGCAACTGTCCCGTATTGCGAACACCGACACTGACCTGCACAACCGGAGCATACTGCAGGTTACTGATCTTATCCATATCTTCCCGGGGAACAAACGGCAATAGCTCTGGTAATGTATAAGCACCACAGGTCGTTACCACCTTATTAGCATGGAGGGTCTGCTCTCCTTCCGAAGTCCTGTAAGTAGCCTGCCAGCCATTCTCCGACGGACGAATCGTAACACCGGAAGCCGATACCGTGATATTCCGGCGGTCGATGGATTCTTCCATTGCCTTTACCAGATTCTCCAAACCACCGACTGCCGAAAAGACCTTTTTCGTAGCCAACCGGTCGCGGTCCGTTTTAGGTTGCCGGGCTTTGGCAATCGTTCCTTTGATAAATCCTCCGTATTGTTGTTCCAGATTGTATAATTTAGGCAAAGCATAACGGGTTACCAGCTTCAGCGGATCCCCGGCATACACTCCGGATAAGAACGGATCGACCGCATAGTTCAGGAAAGACTTCCCCAAACGCCGGGCAGCCAACTCCCCTACCGACTCGTCCGGATTCGTACCTTTGGCACGAAACGGTTCTCCCAGGATACGGAACTTGTCGCCCAACGTAAATAAAGGAGTCGTCACGGCACTGAACAAGCCTGAAGGTAAAGCACGAAAAGAATCTCCTTTCCAGATCAGGCGACGCTTGGCTTCCTCGTGTGCCGTCTCCAGCTCACAGGCCGGAGACAGAGCAGAAAACAACTCCGCCACCTCCGGATAAGAAACGACTCCCGTATTAGGACCGCTTTCAAAGATAAAACCGTCTTCCCGAAACGTATGTATCTGTCCTCCTATCCGGTCGTTGCACTCCAAAATATGTACTTGTTTTCCACCCCGTACCAGATGAAAGGCAGTAGTCAGACCGGTCAGGCCGGCTCCGATGATCAGAATATCCGTAGTATGCTGTTCCATATCAGACTGGTTTAGAAAATGATTTATTAGAATGAAGCATCAGTTTATCCAACGATGCCGCCACGTTACGAACAAAAAGAGCGCCTTCGGAAGTCATGCGGATATGATCATCGTCATATTCGATCAAACCGTCCCCGGCAAACTCCCGCATACGTTTTTCATCATAAGCAGTTGCTGCTTTTACCTCATCCACAGGACAAGACAGGCGGGTAGCCACATCCTGCCAGTTCAATGTATAGTTACACATCAGCGTTTCGATCGCTTCGCGGGTGATCTGTTCGTCGCGGCTTAATGTATATCCTTTTGCTATGGCAAACGAACCGTCTTCGATCTGTTCGATATATCGGTGAATATCTTTACTGTTCTGCGTATAAGCGGAACTCAGTTGGCTTATGCCCGTCACACCGAAAGCATACACCTGCCCTGTCGTACGACGGGTACAATAGCCCTGAAAGTTACGGTGCAGCTGTCCGTTTTGCCGGGCGGTATACAATTCGTCGTCTTCAAGTACAAAATGATCCAGACCGATGGTTTTATAACCGGTACCGCCCAATATTTCTTTCGCAGCTTCAAACATACGGCTCTTTTCCTCACTGGCGGGAAGGCCGGCTTTTTCCAGGATCAGCTGTTGCCGGTTGACCCAGGGGACATGCGCATAAGAAAAAGTAACCAAACGATCCGGCTGTAAAACGGCTGCCCGGGTAATGGTTTCGGAAAAGCTTTCGGCTGTCTGGAAAGGCAATCCGTAAATAAAATCCATATTGATACGTGCTCCTTTGCTGCGAAGGATCCGGAAGATCATTTCAACCGGCAGTAAAGCCGGACGACGGTTTACTGTCTTCAATACCTTTTCATTGAAATCCTGAACACCCAGACTAAAGCGGTTGAAACCGGCTTCGGCCAGGTACTGCCAATATTCTTCATCCAGGTATCCGGGATGGCATTCCACGGCTATTTCCGGCTGATCGATCGTTTCAAAACCGGCCAACAGATGGTCGTTCAGTTCTTTCAAAACATATACCGGCATGGCCGTAGGGCTTCCTCCGCCATAATGTATCTGGGATATTTTTCGTCCCGGAGCCAGCCGTTCTTTCACTTTATCGATCTCCACATGTAGGGCTTCTATATAACGTTCCACCACACTCCGGTTCATCATTGCAAACGAATTGCATCCGCAATAATGACAAAGATGACGGCAGAAAGGAATATGTACATAGAAAGAGATATGTCCGGGACTGGCTGTATTGGAGGCTTCTATGGCAGCTTCATAATCTGTATTTGTAAATGTATCCGTAAAATAATTGGCCGGCGGATAGCTGGTATACCTCGGAACCGGCACATTGTATTTTTGTAATAAGTTTTGTATCATAACTATGCTGTTTCTTTCTCTTTTCTAAACACGATCAATATATAAACAAGTGACAAAAGGGCCAGGCTGACTTCAAAGAAAAACAGTCCGTGATAGCCGGTATGATCGGCTATCTTCCCGCTCAAGATGGCCATCAGCATTCCGCTCAGATGGGTGATCACAGTCTGTACCGTAAAGTCAGTACCTTCCCGTCCGGGGCGCACACAATCCATAGCGGTAGTATATACCACAATGGTAGCCATCCCGTAGCTTCCCCAAAGCAAGGCAATCCCCATGTACAACATTCCGAGCGTCGGAGTCACATAAGAAAGCCCCAGGAAATAGAGTGTGGCAAGCAATACAAAGACGGAAAACAGGATACGCGCCCAATGCCGTCCGATCCGGCGTACAATAAAACCTCCGATAAAAGAAAATACAAAACCGAAGGAGGTACCGATCACCCCGCTCATCACCCCGATCTCTTTCATCGAATATCCCAGGTCGACCAAATAAGGCTTCAACATCGCCAGCGTGCCGATCAGTCCTGAATAATAAAGGAACAGGAAACCGATCTGTTTCCATATATTCTTTTGGGCGAAGAAATAGAAGACATCCGCTTTCTTCGCCCGTTCGTGTGTATCTTTGGGGGCAATCTCCAGACCTCGATTGAACAGCAACGGGAGCAAAGCAACTATCACGAACAGGGCCACACACGGCAACAGACTATTCCATCCCAATTGTTTGAACAAGAGCAGTAACACACCGCCACCGATCATCGAACCACCAAAACTGCCCATCGACTGCATACTGTTTACCAGGCTTTTATCCTTCCGGCTAAAAGAAAGAACCGCCAGCGCATCGGTCGCTATATCCTGCGTGGCTGAAGCGATAAACGACACGATAATCAAGGCGATAATCGTATAAAAGTCTGTCTTGAAATCAAGAAAGGCAACAGCAAAGATCAGGACGGCATAGATCAGTTCGGAAGAGAAAATCCACCGTTTATAATCGCCCGTTGTCCGGGCATGACGGTCTACCATCGGCGACCACAGGAATTTCAATATCCAGGGCAGCTTGATCAGTTGTAATAGCCCGATGGCGGACAAGGAAAAATTCTCCTGCCGCATCATGACCGGGATGACGGTGGAGAAGAAACTCATCGGAATGGTCTGCGCAATATACAGGCAGAAAAAGGTTCCGAGGTTGAACGCTTTATTTTTTTGTATCATATCAAAGTGCTATTGCCACACTACCGCCAATCGTAAACGGACGTCCCGACTGTGCCAGTCCTTTTCCTCCCGATTCAAAATAAAAGGCGGTATATTGTGTATTGGTGATATTCTTAGCCCAGATTGCAAAGGTAGCGAATCCTTTGGTTATTGACACCTTTCCGTTCAATTGTCCGTAAAAAGATTGAGTAACTTTATTATCTTCTTTCCAATGGATCTCTCCCACACCGGTAAAATTTGTACTGATCATGATACGGTCGATATGGGAACAAGGTGTCGGAATCGTATAATCGGCACCGACTGCAAATGTATGCGACGGCACCATCGGGAGATAGTTGCCCGAATAATCGATCTTCTTCTTCTCGTCGACATAGTCTTTAAAAGTAGCATGGGTAAAACCATAATTCACCTGCACCATCAACCCGTTCACCGGATTCCCCTGCAGGCTGACCTCTACCCCTTTGCTCTCACTCCGACCGGCATTGGTCAACATCGAACCGCGACCGGAAGGAAGTGTCTGACTGATCTGTTGATTCTTCCAGTCGATCCAAAAGAAGGCGATATCGGCACGCAGCCGGTTATCCAAAAAAGGATGCTTGCCGCCCACCTCATAGTTCCAGCTCGTTTCCGGTCGGAAAGAACGATCCTCCTCACGCTCGAAAGAGGTATTGAACCCACCGGTTTTATACCCTTTCGTCACTGTGGCATAGAGGATCCCCGAAGACGGGAACAGGTACTGTAACGCAAACTTAGGTGTCACCTGGCTGAATTTCAGTTTACTGTAAAAGGCATCCAATTGTTCTGTTTTCTCTTCAGTTTCTTTAAAACCGATAAAATCGGTAGATGCACGTTCGTAATCATACCGTATACCGAAAGTAGCAGAAAGACCGTCGAACAGGAGATCATCGAAAGTGGACTGATGGTACAGGGCAAAGCCGTAAGTCGGCGTATCATAGATTTTGCGGGTCGTGTATTTCTGTGCCAGATAATCCAGTATCACGGTATTGTCAATACCCTGCCAAAAACCGAAAGCTCCAAACAACCACTTATACCGGTGGGTCGTTGTCGATTTCAGATTGAATTCCTCTGAAAACATCTTCTGCTTCTGGTCCTGCTTAGCAAAATAAACGCTTGCCGGAGAGAAGTCCTGGTCGATACCCTGATGGTCCGACAGATACTGAAAGGCAGTTTTGCTGCTCAGGCTATAGCCGGTTCCTTTATACTCAGCAGTCAGACCGGTTGTCGACATGGCCCGTTTATAAAAGCTATAGTCATTATAATTCACATCACCGGGCCGATGTGTCAGCGAATCGCAGACAGCATACGGATACCCTCCCTGCTTGGAATAATCGTAAGAACTCATCAAGCCGAGCGACCACTGCTCCGTCGGTTGCCATTCCAGCCGGATACGTCCGGAACCGCTTTTCTGGTCGTCTGCTCTTTTGTCGGTAAACAAATTCGTGAAATAGCCGTCACTCCTGTTATAATTGGCAGAAAGGGAATAACCGAATTTCTCCCCTATCTTCGCATAACGGGAAAGAGCATAATCGCGGGCACCGTACGTACCGTTAGAGACAGAGGCATTCATCCCCTGATATTTCAAGGGAGATTTGGTATATACATTAATAATTCCTCCCATGGTATTACGTCCGTACAGGGTTCCCTGCGGGCCGCGCAATACTTCTACGCGGTCTATTTCAGCAAAGTCAAAATCGAATGCCGACTTTTCAAAATAAGGGATACCATCCACATAAAGTCCGACGGAAGGCGCATTAATCTTCGAACCGATCCCCCGAATATAAACAGGAGAAGTCAATTTTGAACCGTAATCAGGCATAAACAGGTTGGGAATGAATGAGCTGAACTCCTTGATACCTGTGATATTCTTATTCTGTATAGCCGTACCGGTAACAGACGAGGCCGATAGCGGCTCCAAACGTAAGTCTCTGTTTTGTTTAAATGACCGGACTACCACCTCGTTCAGATCGACCTGACGGACTTTCGTTGTATCCTGGTCGTCTGCTTGTACAGATAGAACAGAAAGAGACAAACAACAGAATAAAAGTAATATCTTCATATAAATTATTTTTAGATTCCCCAAAAACTCATTTAAAACGAACCCTCACTTCGTTTAAAACGAGATTTTTTTCGTTT
>ENA-OWPN01000104-OWPN01000104.1-human-gut-metagenome-genome-assembly--contig:-NODE-104-length-148153-cov-6.979885_pt1 | contig 148153 bp, 119 predicted proteins | sample MGYA00248266_ERZ651850 | MGnify/ENA primary metagenome ERZ651850 (study PRJEB26924, sample SAMEA4378296) | human gut metagenome | biome: human gut; feature: human-associated habitat; material... | reverse complement strand
CTGAAGATATTCCCTCCACCTGCAGAGCAGGTGGTTTATTTTTACTGTGACACAAAAAGGATGCAGCCGGGAAGGGGGGATTCCCGGCTGCATCCGCTATTAGGGATAATATATATATAAAAGGAGTGTGGGCTGTCAATGATGATTACAGAATGTCAATATACTTTGGCGTCTCTTCCACCTTCGGCGCATCCTTCGGCACCTGCAGTCTCAGGATACCGTTCTCAAACCCAGCCTTGATATCTTCCTGGCGAATCTGCTCGCCCACAAAGAAGGTTCTCTTGCATGAACTGGTATAGCGCTCCTTGTGAATCAGGGTACCCTTGTCATCCTTGTCCTCGCTGGACTTGGTTATCTCTGCGCTGACAGTCAGGTATCCGTCCTTAAGCTCTGCTCTGATGTCCTCCTTCTTAAATCCGGGAAGTTCAATCTCCAAAATATAGTTTCCATCCTTCTCCAGAATATCGGTGCGCATCACCGGAAGCTTCTTGGCATCCTCGTTTTTTTCGGAGGCGCTGGTAAAGAATGGGTCATTGAAAAAGTCATCAAATAAATTAAGTCCGTAATTTCTTCTTGGTATTAACATCATCGTTATATCCTCCTCGCTCATAGAACTGATTGTTTTCATTTGCTTTATGTCTGTATTATAGCACGATTGTTAGCACTGTCAAGAGGTGAGTGCTAATAAAATTATAAAAAAAGTATGAAAAGTATGAACAAATAAGTATGAAGTGAAATTAGATGCCTGCAGAGCAATTCTGTGAAGCCGGCTATGAGGTCAATTTGCGTTAAATATTCAAAATTGATAAAAATATTCGATTAATTCATGGTTAGTGATAATTAACCTCGACAATATGGTAGGTTAATTTTTTGATTTTTGATACAATTTAAGGGCAAAATAAAAGAGGAGCGGTAAAAGGATGCAGAGAAAAAAGTTGAAAATGCTGACAGCGGCAATGGTACTATCCATGCTGTCAGCCACTGTGGTGCCCTACGGGGCAGAAAACCCTGAATCCGGGTCATGGAAAAGAGCGGGAGCCAATCAATCGCTATGGCGCTATGAAAGGGACAGCGGAAATTATGTTAGGAATAACTGGTTCAAGGATAAGGATGGAACATGGTATCATTTTGACGGGGCCGGTTACATGCAGACAGGATGGTTCTACGGCCCTGACGGAAGGACCTTTTATCTGGCGGGAGATGGCTCCATGGCCACGGGATGGAGAAAAATTGCCAATGGACCGGACGGGGAGAAGTGGTATTATTTTGATGCCGGCGGCGCTCTTGCAAAGGGCTGGCTGAAAGACCAGGCAAACGGAAAGTGGTATTATCTTCTGTCAGATGGTTCCATGGTAACGGGGTGGAAGGCCATAGACGGCAGATGGTATTATTTTAATCCTTCCGGGGACATGGCGTCGGATGGACTGACACCGGACGGATACCTGGTGGACGCCAGCGGAGCCTGGGTAGATGAAAACAGCGTTCCCCTGACAGCTGACCCGATGCCGGGCGGCTCGTCCTCAGGGAGCGGCTCGTCCTCAGGGAGCGGCTCATCCTCAGGGAGCGGCTTATCCTCAGGGGGCGGTTCATCTTCCGGGGGCGGTTCATCCTCAGGGGGCGGTTCATCCTCAGGGGGCGGTTCATCTTCCTCCGGGGGCGGTTCATCTTCCGGGGGCGGCACATCTTCCGGGGACGGCTCGTCTTCCGGGGACGGCTCGTCCTCGGGGGACGGTTCACCTTCAGGCGGTAATTCATCCGCAGGCAGTTCAGGCACAGATGACGGACAGGAGAATCCACCGGAGCAACAGGATATATTCTATATATCCAAGAGCGGTGTCATGAATATAGAGCAGGTCTATTACGGGGTTCTGACCTTGCAGCAGGGAAACGGGGACGATTATGATTTCACCCTGAACGGACACAGCTTTGTCCCCTCCCCTGTCAATGATGAGCAGACTATTGTGAAATTCGAGGTTAATCCCACAGAGCTGTCAGAGGTTACAGCTGTTTCCAGAACAGATGAGGAACTGAAGCAGACCGTACGGATTGGGCAGGGCGCAAATCCATTTACAGGAGTCATTGAAGGTGAATCACCGGAATACGTACTGGCTTCCGGTCCCGTAGATTATTTTGACTATTTCCTGACAAATTACGATATGGACGGCAACCCAAGGATGAACCCGGGAAAATCCACCTTTGCCACCGGCGGGGGAAATGGGGATGCTGATGTTGCGGAATCTGTAAGAATGTATTCCCAAAGGACTCTGGTAGGAGAGGATATAACCATTAAAGTTGAGGACACGGATTATGCCAGGGAGTGGCTGAGCCATATTTATAAGGTGCAGAAAGATTATGGAATGTCTGCGGAGGGAAGAGCTGATTTGGAGTTCAGGGTCAGAAACGGAAGCATTGAGATTGTGGGTACCAGTCGGGCCATTGACGGACGGAATCAGAAACACGATCTTGTCATTAAGTCCCAGGGTTATCCTGATATGCGCACTACCATTGAAACCATACGCAAGGCAGGGGACCTGGTGCTGAACGGCGATTTCCAGTATCTGGCCGGACAGGATTTACTGTTTGAGCTGAAGGAATTCAATTATGCGGTAACCAACCCCATTTATGCGGTGTATCTGGACGGAACCCTGCTGGAAGGCGGTTGTGTGGATTACCATGTGGTGTCAGGGATGGTGCGCCTGGAAAATGAATGCCACGCCAGGCTGACGCCGGGAAGCCATGAACTGGTCATTAAAGCGGACGGGTTTGAAGATTATATCAAGACCTTTGTGCTGGAGACAGCCCTTCCGGGCCAGCAGAATCCGGTATGGGGCGGTGATGAAAGCCAGCTGGAGACATATTCCAATGAACGGATTTTAAGTACTGCAGATTATGGACTGGATGCAGTGTCCTCTGCCAGCATCAATCCGGGTACGGGCAGCGGCGGTTCCGGCAGCAGTTCCGGCGGCAGCTCTGGACTTGCTATCCGCGGCAACATTATATTTGAATTTGACCTGGTGGCCAACGCAAAGATATTGGCAGCAGTGGAAATGCCTACCCCAGAGTCCTCAGAGGTCATAAGCTGGTGGAACTCACTGGGTAAGGATGGGGCTTTCTGCAAGGACGGACAGGATAAACTGGTTGATTATACATACTTTAAGAACCATTGCGGCATTCAGGGAAGCGGATACCGCACATTCCAATCTGTTTACAGCAATCCGCCGTCCGGTGCGGTGTATGTGAACCGTCCGTATGATGTGAAAAACATGCTGGAGGATGGATTGCTGGGAGAGACATACCGTTTCATGGATGCCACCGGCATACCGGCTCCGGCCCTGGCAGCTGACCTGGTATATGAGGGTCAGGATATTGTAATCAGGTATACGCCGGATGAAAGAAACAGGGATTGGCCGGATAAGATTCAGGGGATGACTGCGAACGGCTATGCACCTGTATCACCGGAAGATTTTACAGTCAGCCGGGAGGATAATACCATTACCGTGAAGGTAAATGCGCCTCTTGGAAATGGGGAACACACACTTACCATATATGGGGACGGCTATGCACCTGCATCGGTGAAGGTGAGAATCACAAAGGAAAACACAGGCAGTTATGAGATTGTCAGGGATAAGGATGGAAATGTGGTGATTTCCGGACTTGCCTCTGAACATGCGTCTGCATTGACAGGTGTATCCCTCAACGGAACATCCCTGTTTACGGATTCACAAGTGGGCGGCAGGAACGGAGATTACCATCTGACCGAGAATATCCTCACCCTGAGAAGTAAGCTGTTCAGTCAGGACAGCCAGGACGGCTTATACACGGTAATCCTGTCCGCCAGCGGGTTTAATGATGATATACTTCAGTTCAGATTATCCCAGCTGGAGATTTTGGACCAGACAGGCGCTCCGGCACCTGAATATGTAAAACTGTCTCCAGACCAGACCTGCAAGCCTGGTGAGCCTGTCACCATTTCCTTGGATGCGGGAACATCTGCCATCTCGCCTTACGGAGAGAAGATGACGGCGGTATTGGTAAATGGCATTCCTGTGGAAGGAAATCATTTTACTAACTGGGATAAAAATGAGTACGAGATTCCGGGCAGTTATTTTCAGCAGCCAGGTACATATGTTATTACAATTCAGGCAGAGGGGTACCTGGATAAGGTTCTGAGTACTGAAATCAGGGATGCTGTATTAGCGGAGAAAGAGGCCCCGTCTTATGTTGGCATTGATAACAATGTATACGGCCATGGCGTTCTGGATCAAGCGGAGATAGAAGCAGGTCAGAAGGTACAGATTAATCTGTCTGACTGGAGTGACGAAGCATATCTGAATGCCTTTACAGGCATGACACTGCATCATGGGGACGAGGATTGGGCATACCACAGGGACAGCCTTGGGATTGAAGGTTTTATGGGTAAATATTTCATATGGGATTCATTTGAGGAAAGCGGGACATATGAATTAACGCTGCATGCAGAAGGATATGAGGACAAGGTCCTGGTTGTGACCGTGCCCGGAAATGGGGATGTTGAAAAAGAGGTTCCGCCTTGTGTGGGAATAGACGACACTGCGTACGGCAACGGCATTGTGGATGAAATCAGCATAACAGAGGGCGGAAGGGTGAAAATTCTTCTTTCGGATTACGGCGAGGAAACATATTTGAATGCATTCACCGGAATGACAGTGGAATATGAGGGCGATAGCACTGAAATAGAAGCAGGGGATTTGGCAGTCAGCGGATTCTGGTCAAAAGGATTTACATACAGTGAATTCAAAGCAGCCGGGATATATGAGCTGACCCTGCATGCAGAAGGGTATGAAGATAAACTTCTCATTGTCACGGCGGAAGAGAAGGAAAAGGCCAAATCACCGGTAGAAATACCGGTAGCCGTACAGAAACCGGCAGAAGACACAGTGATTGATTCTGTGCCTGAAAATGCTGAGGCTGAGGCTGAAAATGGAAAGGATGGAACCGGAAACGTGAAGCCTGATGGCGGAAACAGCGGTTCCGGGGACGCGGAGAACGGTTCCGGAACTGAGGATGGCGGTTCCGGGGATACGGGGAACGGTTCCGGAAATGGAGAGAACGGTTCTGGAAGTGAAGGGAATGGCTCAGGAAATGGAGAGAACGGTTCAGAAAGTGAAGGGAATGGCTCCGGAAATGAAGAGAACGGTTCAGGAAATAAGGAGAATGGTTCAGGAAATGAAGAGAACGGCTCTGGAAATGAAGAGAACGGTTCAGGAAATGAAGGGAACAGCTCTGGGAGTGAAGGGAACGGTTCAGAAAATGAATGGGACGGTTCTGGAACTGGAGAGAACGGCTCTGGAAATGAAGGGAACGGCTCTGGAAGTGAAGGGAACGGTTCAGGAAATGAAGGGGACGGTTCAGGAAATGAAGGGAACGGCTCTGGAAGTGAAGGAGGCGGCTCTGAAAATGAAGGGAACGGTTCTGGAAATGGAGGAAACAGTCCGGAAAGTGAGGGGAACGGTTCAGGGAGTGAAGAAAACAGCTCCGGAAATGAAGAAGCCGGCTATAAAAGGAAGTAGTCCCGTGAGTAAAGGACACGGCTCCGGCAATGAGAAGAATGGCTTTGGATGCCAAACCACCTAAATAAGTCAAACTACGCCAGAAGGTGCTGCCGTATTGCTGCAATCATTGCAACCATAGGCAGCGCCTTTTATGCCGTAAATTATTTTCAGCCGATTAATCGGACGAACAGAAACCCCTTAAGAACTTCAGCGAAAAAACATAGAACCGTAAGCAGGGATTAAAGTAAAACGTGGCAGGATATGGTAAAGTTATCGTAGGCTTTCCGTTGGGCTTGGAAATTCAGTATGCTGCATACCCGTTCTGGCTCTGAAGCAATGCAAAGACCTAATCTCTGACGCAGCCATTATATTGGGAGGGAAAACATGAAACAGTCAAGAAAAACCAAGAAGAATCATTCAGCAGGCGCATGGCTTGGGGCCGTCATTTTCCTGTCCGTACTCACAACCGGATGCGCTTCGAACCGTCTCCATCAGGGCGCCCGGGAGCTTACAGGGAACCTGCCGGAGGAAAAAGTGGTTACAGCAGATATTATGGATTCATCCTATGAACCCATAAATCCCAGAAAAGAACTTACGGAATTTTCCCTGGAGCTGATGCAGGAAAATCTGTCCAAGGACAATTGCCTGATTTCGCCCCTTTCCATTGTTTCAGCCCTGGGGATGACTGCAAATGGGGCAGAGGGGGACACGCGCATGGAAATGGAACAGATGATGGGTACGGACGCAGCTGTCCTCAATGATTATCTGAAGGCATATACGGATGCCATGCCTGACAATGAAAAGCACAAGGTCAATATAGCCAATTCCATATGGTTCAGGGACAGCGGCAGCCTGACCATAAATCAGGATTTTCTTAAAACCAGCAGGAATTACTATCATGCGTCCATATTTGAAGCCCCCTTTGACACAGGCACAAAGGATGACATCAACAATTGGGTCAGGAGGGAAACCAACGGTATGATTCAGAAGCTGATGGAGGAAGCGCCGCCCCGGGATGCTGTTATGTATCTGGTCAATGCGCTGTCCTTTGACGGGGAATGGCAGAAAATCTATGAAAAGGACCAGATACACCAAGGGAAGTTCCGCGGGGAAAACGGAGAGCTGCAGCCTGCAAAGTTCATGTATTCCACGGAGGCAGCCTATCTCGAGACTGCGTACGGGACCGGATTCATGAAACCATACGGGGACAGCACGTATGCCTTTGCCGCCATCCTGCCCAATGAGGGGGTGGAGATGGACGAACTTCTGGAGAAGGTAAAGGAAGACGGGCTGACAGACCTTCTGGGACAATTCCGGAATAAAACCGTCTATGCCAGGATTCCAGGATTTACGGTGGAATACAGTGTGGTTCTCAACCAGTCCCTGATGGAATCAGGCATGAAGGATGCATTTGACAGCAGGAATGCAGATTTTTCATCCATGGCCCATTGGGATAATGGAAATATTTATATAAGCAAAGTGATTCATAAGACCAGGATTGATGTGGATGAAAAGGGAACAAAGGCAGGGGCAGTGACAGCCGTTGAAATGACGGAAGGCAGCGCCATACGGACGGAGGAACCAAAGGAGGTTTTCCTTGACAGGCCGTTTTTCTATATGATTATAGATACCAGACAGAATTTTCCTCTTTTCATGGGATGTCTGATGCAGATGGAATAAAAACAGATTTGCTGCCGCCAGACTTGAAAAAAAGCGGAGGATTGTATAAGATATATCTTAAGGTTTGTTTTAACTATAATCTGACCTGTTGAGAAAACGAGGAAAACCACATGAAATCACAGATAACCATGAAGGATATGGCACAGCATTTTAATGTGTCCCTTAATACAATCCATAAAGCAATTTACGGAAAGCCCGGAGTGAGTGAGGCCACCAGGAAAAAAATAGTATCCTATGCAGAGAAAAACGGCTACAGGCTGAACGCCATGGCTTCCATGCTGAAACGGAAACATATGAAAATAGCAGTATGCCTGCCCGGGCTGGACCAGGACAGCAAATATTTCTACAGCTATATCTGGCAGGGGTACAGAAGATATCTGGCGGAGCAGAGCGAATATAACCTGGAGATTCAGGAGCTTGCCTATGAAAAGGGAGCGCTTTCCCGGACCCTGGAAGATTTGTGCGAAAGGGTGAAGAACGGGGAGGAGCTGGATGGCATTCTGACGGTTCCGCCGGGAGACGAAAAGGGAATCTGCGCGGTCCGGTATTTCACGGAGAAAGGAATGCCCGTGGTCTTTGTGACGGAAGACCAGGACCGGTGCGGCCATCTGGGAACCGTGGTAGGGGACTATTACGCGGCTGGACAGCTGATGGCGGAGCAGGCATGCAATCTATTGGCCGGGGGAAAACGTATTCTCCTGATGACCGGGGACCCCTATAAGGATTCCCATTATCTGGTGGCAAAAGGGTTCCATGAATATATGAGACAGGAAAAAAAGGAATGCTCCATTGAGGATTTATACGGCTATTATGAACTGGACCATCTGGATAAAACCGTACAGGATATTCTGGAGAATCGTCCTCCGGACCTGATTTGCTGTGTGTTTTCCAGGGGGAGCGCCGTCCTGTACCGGGCACTTAAGAAAAGCGGGCAGGCAGGTAAGATTCCAGTCATTGCAAGCGATGTGTTTGATGAGACCGTGAGGGCCTTAAAGGAGGGCACCTTCACCAACCTTGTGTTCAAGGACCCCTATAAACAGGCTTATCTTGCTATCAAGATGCTTTATGAGTACCTGCTTATGGACAAAGAGCCGGCGGAAAAGGTACGCAGGGTGGAGATAGTACTGATATTTAAGAGCAATGTAAACTATTATTGGGAAAATATAAAGGATATGCAGTACATGCGGACCTGAGTTCCATACGAATTTCATATTGACTGTAAGGCTGAACGGCTTCCCGGTTGGGGCGGCCGTTTTTTTGCGTTTGAGGTTTATGATATTTTCACAAAAATAGGGAAACGTTACTTCGACAAATGATTCGACAAAATAGACATGCGCTGCATCTGCCTCGCCGGACAGACCTGTTAAAAACATGTTAATAACACAATAGAATAGCAAAAAACTACTCTTAAATTATGCAATAATGACAAAATAATCCCCTTTGATATCTTGACACCCTTCGAATTATATAGTAAGATAAGAACACGATAAGGGAAACGTTTCACTAAAAAGTATCAGGAGGTTTACTATGAAAACAAGGAAAGCATATTCTCTGGCACTGGCAGCCGTCATGGCATCATCCGTACTGTGGGGCTGCGGTTCTTCCTCATCCGGCTCGGGAACCGCGGCGGAGAAGTCCTCTGACAGCGGCACAAAGGAGGCGGGAGGCCAGCAGACCCTGCGGGTAACGGTTCAGGCGTGGATGATGGGAAAGTATGATTTTGAGAGGATTGCAAAGGAATTTGAGGAAGAGAATCCGGGCGTGAAAGTAGTCTATAACCAGGTGGACAATGTGGACGTGACCTCCAGCATGCTGGAGTGGTCCCAGGGAAAGACAAACTGCGATTTGGCCTTGGGAGGCGACCGTTCCGAGACAGTTCCTTATGCTGCCAATGATTACGTGGTGGAGTTTACGGACGAAAATTTCTTTAACGGGGATTATACCAGGGATAAGTTCATTGATTCATTTCTGGAAAGCGGAAATGCAGACGGGGTACAGTACATGATTCCGCTGCTGGGTGAGGTCCTGGGCTGCGTGGTGAACATTCCCATGATGGAGGAGGCCGGCTACATAGCGGAGGACGGCTCTGTCATTGCACCGGCAGACTGGAATGAGATGTATGAATACGCAAAGAACCTGACAAAGGACGGGCAGACCGGCCTGGCCATTGACTGGGGCAATAACATGGCGGTAAAGGCATACGACGCATGTATCATGGGAACCAATGCAAGTCTGTACGAAGCGGACGGCAACACGCTGAATTTCACGGCCGGGCCTGTGAAGAACATGCTCCAGGTATGGCAGGATTTGGTAAGGGACGGATACACCACCACAGATGTATTTGCGGACGCTGACGCCAACAGGACAAACTTTAAAGCGGGAAGAGTGGCCATGCACATTGCTCCGGCTTCCAGGTGGATTGAGGCCGGAGAACTTCTGGGGGCGGAGAATGTGGGCGTTATGCCCATACCGGGCACTGACGCCAATGGTTCTGTTTCTTACATACACGGCGCTGTGATTCCAAAGGCATCTGAAAATCAGGAGCTGGCCATTAAGTTCATTCAGGATAAGCTGCTCCAGGAACAGTTCCAGACAGACTCCATGAACTCCTACGGCAAAATGTCGCCCATGAAGGCCCACTATGAGGAGCTGGATAACCCATATTGGCCAACTGTTCTTGATTTTACGGAAAAAGCAACCACCCCTCCGCTGTACAAGGATTACACAAAGCTGGATACCAATATGCAGATAGAGCTTCAGAAGATGCTCTCAGGGGATTCCACGGTAGATGATTTTTCTGCCAATATGAGTAAGTTCATGACGACCATTGACCTGAGTACAGGAATGAACAAATAAAATCAGTCAGCAGGCCGGTCCAATGACAGCATTACCATTGGCCGGTTTTCCTGCTGGTTCCAGATGAATTAGGATGAGGTGGAATATGGGGAATAAAAGAAGTGTGGGCGTACAGCTGAAAAAGATGCTGCCCGGCTATGCATTTGCCGCTCCGGGGGTTATATTTGTGGCTGTTTACATGGGATATCCCCTGGTGCGCTCGCTTTACCTGAGCTTTACCAATTACAATTTTGCGTTTGATAAAAAACCGGTATTTGCAGGCCTTTCTAATTTTGCAAAGATGTTTACGGATGCGTACTTTATGGATTCGCTGAAAAACACAGTGGTATTCTCACTGCTGTTTTTCCCGTCCATCATGATTATCTCCCTGATAATTGCCATGCTTCTGGATAAGGGCGTCAGGGGATCGGGAGTATTCCGGACCTGCGTATTCGTGTCCATGGTGGTTCCGCTGTCCCTGACCGGTATTATTTTCCAGTGGATTTTAAATAATCAGTACGGCCTTCTCAACAGCGTGCTCAGGGAGGTGCTGCACCTGGATTCCTGGGCCCATAACTGGCTGGGAGAGGGAAAGTGGGCCATGTTTTCCATAGTGATAGTCAGCTTGTGGAAAAATATGGGGATGCTTGTAATCTTTTTCATGGCAGGTCTTGCAGGCATTCCGTCGGACATCATTGAATCCGCCAAGATAGACGGAGCCAACGCATTCCAGAGGATTTTCAGGATTATTCTGCCGAATCTGAAGGAAAGCTATGTAATCTGCGGCCTGTGGGCCATCATCCAGTCCGTGAAGGTATTTGAACAGCCATTTGTCATGACAAACGGAGGACCGGGCACATCCACCCTGGTTCTTTACCAGTATACATGGATGAACGCGTTTAAATATTATGAAATGGGCTATGCGTCTGCCATCGGTTATTTTATGGGAGCCGTTATCCTGATTTTGTCATGTATCAATCTTTACATCAACAGGACAAAGGATGAGGATGAAGTGAAGCGGAAAAAGACAGGACAAAGGAGGAACAGGGTATGAATATTAAGAAAAATGCAGGCAATATAACCGTGTTCATACTGCTGCTCATCATATCCTTTATCTTTATCATCCCTTTCATATGGACGATGCTTACCTCGCTGAAACCGGATGAAGAGATATACTCGTCAGTCCTTACTTTTCTTCCTGTTAATCCCTATGCAGGGCACTATACAGGCATTTTTACAAAGCTGGGAAATTTCTTTAAGTATTTCTCCAATTCCGTTGTGGTGTCCTTCTGGAGCGTGCTGTTCAATGTGCTGTTTGCAGCCACACTGGGATATTCATTTTCCAAGTTCCAGTATTGGGGCAGGGACCTGTTTCTGGGCTTTGTTCTGTTAATCATTACGCTGCCCTATGTCATTTATCTGATACCGATTTATATTATGCAGTCGCGTTTTGATTTGATTGATACCAGACTGGGACTCATACTTCCGTATATCGCCACCAACCTGCCCATGTCCGTGTTCATTATGAGGGGGCAGTTTAACGGTGTTCCCAATGAGATGATGGAGGCAGCCAGGATAGACGGGGCGGGCCAGTGGCAGACCTTCAGCCGCGTAATGCTTCCCATTGTGAAGCCTGGCATTGCCACGGTCATCATCATGACGTTTATTTCGGTGTGGGGAGAATTTACCTATGCCAGAACCCTGTGCACCACGGCTAAGTCCCAGACCCTTGCAGTGGGTATTACCTTTCTGCGGGATGAAGCGGCCTCTTGGCAGTACGGTACATTAACAGCAACCATTATCCTGTCCCTGATTCCTGTGCTGGCAATTTTTTTGTCCATGCAGAAATATTTCATCAAGGGAATCATGGCAGGGGCAGTGAAAGGATAGGAGACAGCGCATGAAAATCATTAAATTTGAGACCTGGTGGGTAAAACGCAGCAAATGCCTGTTTGATGAAAAGCGCAAGGGCAAGAGCAGCATGGACTGGGATGTGGTAGTGCTTAAACTGACCACGGATAACGGAATCGAGGGAATCGCAACAGCCCTGGCAGCGCGGTCGGGACGGGTGACGGAAACCTATCTCCACGATAACATTGCCCCGGTGGTTCTGGGCGCATCCCCCTATGACCGGGAAAGGATATGGCATGAGCTGTGGAACATTGACCGCCACCTCACATTTTTCCCTGTCTATCTGCCGGGGCCGGTGGATGCGGCCCTGTGGGACATCTGCGCCAAGGCAGCAGGACTGCCTCTCTATCAATACATTGGCGCTTACCGGCAGACCCTGCCCGTGTATGCCAGCGGCCTGTTCCATGAGGACCCGGAGGAATATGTGCGGGAAGCCCTTTACTACAAATCCAGGGGAATCAACTGCTATAAGGCCCATCCCTCCGGTCCCTGTGAGCTGGATATGGAAATCCATGAGAACATACGCAAGGCAGTGGGGCCGGACATGAAGCTTATGAGCGACCCTGTGGCGGAATATACCCTGGAAGAGGCAATCCGGGTGGGAAGGCATCTGGAAAAGCTGGGATATGAATGGCTGGAAGAGCCTTTCCGTGATTTTGAACTGAATAAATATACCCAGCTGTGCTCTGCCCTGGATATCCCCATTGCCGCCACGGAGACAACCAGAGGCTGCCACTGGGGCGTGGCCCAGGTCATTAACCAGAAGGCGGCGGATATTGTAAGGGCGGACGTATCATGGAAATGCGGCGTCACCGGAACCCTGAAAATCGCCCATCTGGCGGAAAGCTTTGGAATGCAGTGCGAGATTCATACCACGACCATGAATTACATGGACCTGGTCAACCTCCATGTTTCCTGCGCCATACGCAACTGCAGATATTTTGAGTACTTTGTGCCGGAGGAGGATTTCATGTTTCCCATGAAAGGACTTCTTCCCATTGATGATAAAGGCATGATTACGGTTCCTGATAAGCCGGGAATCGGCGGGGAGCTGGATTGGGAGCTGATTGAACGGAATTGCGTCTCCTACCGGACGGAGGTATTTGAATGATGGAATTGGCGGGAAAAACAGGAATCATTACAGGCGGCTCCAGCGGGCTTGGGTTTGCCACGGCCAATGTTCTGGCGGAGGCAGGGGCTGCGGTATACGCCGTAAGCCGGAGCGGCAGGCCTAAGGCGGATGGCGGAGCCAGCCATGAACGGGTCATTCATATGGCGGCAGATGTAAGCGATTATAAGGCGATGGAGAAGATAACAGAAGAAATAGGCCGTGAACACGGCATTGATTTCCTGGTAAATAACGCGGGAATCACAGTGAAGAGTCTGGCCCAGGATGTGTCGGACGGGGACTTTGAAACAGTGCTCCGGGTAAATGTAAGCAGCGTATTTAAGCTTTGCACCCTGTGCTACCCCTACCTCAGGCAGTCGCCTCGCAGGGGCAGAATCGTGAACATCACTTCCATGGCAGCCCATCTGGGATTCTCGGAGGTGGTGCCCTACTGCACCAGCAAGGGAGCCGTGCTGTCCATGACAAGGGGGCTGGCGGTGGAATGGGCTCAGGATGATATCAATGTAAACTCGGTAGCGCCGGGGTGGTTTCCGTCGGAGATGAGCCGCAGGGTCATGGACGAGGAACGGAGGCAGAAAATACTGGCCCGGATGCCGGTCCATTGCTTCGGGAATCCCAGGGATATCGGCGCCATGGTAAAGTTCCTGGTGTCGGATGAGTCGGAGTATATAACGGGCCAGGATTTCGCTGTGGACGGCGGAGCGCTGAGTTTCGGTTATTGACAGAGGGAGGCTGCGCAGGGCTGCCAGTGCGCGGAGGCGTGGGTGCGCAGCTGCACGGCTGCAGTTAAATAGGAGGAAATAGAATGAAGCTGTGGAATGATGAACATGAGAAATTTGCCCTGATGAAGGAAAAACTCTACACGCCCGTGGTAGGCGACATACTGGACGGACTGGGATATTATCACCAGTTTCTGCCCCAGGATATCCGTCCCCTGCGGGAGGATATGAAGCTGGCGGGAAAGGCCATGACCGTGCTGATGACAGATGTGTACGGCCCCCAGAAAAAGCCCTTTGGGTTTTTGACAGAGGCGCTGGACCAGCTGGAGGAAAACGAGATATACATTGCTTCCGGCGGAACCAAACGCTGCGCCTACTGGGGGGAACTTCTGACCGCCACGGCCAGGACCAGGAAGGCGGCCGGCGCTGTTGTAAACGGGTGGCACAGGGATACGCCCCAGGTGCTGTCCCAGAACTGGCCTGTGTTTTCCTGCGGCTGCTATGCCCAGGATTCCAGCGTCCGCACCCAGGTAGTGGATTTTCGGTGCGATATCGAGATAGGGCAGGTGAGGATTCACGACGGGGATTTGATTTTCGGAGATGTGGACGGCGTCCTGGTTATTCCAAAAGAAGCAGCGGACCAGGTACTGGAGAAAGCCCTGGAAAAGGCTGCCGGGGAAAAGACCGTGAGGAAGGCCATCGAGGAAGGCATGAGCGCTACGGATGCATTTGCAAAATTCGGTATTTTGTAGAGGAGGGGGACAGCAGCCGGATGGATGAAACAATGGAGATAAGACAGCGGGCATTTCAGATTGAAGAAATAGACAATGTGGCCACGGCTCTGGAGGAGCTGCCTCCCGGTCCGGTAAGGCTTCTGGGCGATGTGTGCAGGGCGGAGACAGAGGCTGTACAGAAGATTCCAAAGGGCCATAAAATTGCTCTCCGGGACATGGCGGCCGGGGAGGATATCATTAAATACGGGGTCCGCATTGCCAGGGCTGTAAAGGACATAAGGGCCGGAGAATGGGTCCATCTTCACAATATCCGCAGCGTGTACGATGAGCGTTCCAGCCACCTGGACGTGATGACCGGAGCGCCTAAGGATACCAGATATGAGTAGGAGGCAGGCGGATGGATAACCTTAAGAAGGAATACAGCTGGATGGGCTATGTGAGGAATAACGGCGCAATGGGAATCCGCAACAAGGTGCTGGTCATCTACACCGTGGAGTGCGCTTCCTTTGTGGCCAGGGAAATCGTAAGACTTGCAGGGGACCCGGAAACAGAGGTGGTTGGTTTTTCCGGGTGCACGGATAACGAATATGCGGTGCGCCTTCTGATTGCCCTGATACGCCACCCCAATGTGGGGGCTGTTCTGACCGTAGGTCTTGGATGCGAGTATGTGCAGCCGGAATGGCTGGCGGATATAGCCGGAAAAGAGGGAAAGGAAGCTGCCTGGATGTTTATCCAGCAGGAGGGAGGAACCAGGAAAACCATTGAAAAGGGGCTGGCCGCCGTGGGACGGATGCGGGAAAAGCTGAAGGAAACCAAGAGAAGGCCCATGGGAATCAGGGATTTAATCATAGGGGCAGAGTGCGGGGGGTCTGATTACACCAGCGGACTGGCCGGAAATGTGGTGGTGGGACGGTTGTACGACCGGCTGACCGACATGGGAGGGACCGCTGTTTTTGAGGAAATCGTGGAGGCCGTCGGTCTGAAGGAGCTGCTGGAGGGACGGGCTGCAGATGAAAAAGCCAGGCAGGAGATAGGGGATACATACGATAAGGCCCTGGAATACTGTAAATCCGTGCGCCAGTATTCGGTCAGCCCGGGCAACTTTGCAGGAGGGCTGTCCACCATTGAGGAAAAGAGCATGGGCGCCCTTGTTAAGAGCGGAAGCAGGCCCATACAGGGAGTCCTTAAGGTGGGGATGAAGCCGCCCCACCCCGGTCTGTGGCTGTTAGATTCCACGCCCGACCCATACTGGATGCAGTTCGGAATCACCAATCCCAATGACAACGAGGGACTGATGGATTTGATTGCCTGTCACAGCCATATTGTGTTTCTGGTAACGGGCCGGGGAAATGTGGTGGGCTCTGCCGTTTCCCCCTGCATTAAAATCACGGGCAATTCAGCCACCTATAAGGCCATGGAAGAGGACATGGACTTTGACGCGGGACCGGTGCTGGAAGGGCTTTGCACCCAGGATGAGATGGCAGAAGCCCTGCTTGGACTGGTGGCAGAGGTGGCTTCCGGCACAAAAAGCAAGAGCGAGGCGCTGGGCCATAAGGAGTATTTCATACCATATAAATATCAGGACAGGGACGTAGTTAAAAAATGCGCAGGAGGCATAGGCAATGTTTGATACAGGTAGTTATTTTTCGTTAGAAGGACAGACTGCAATCGTGACAGGAGGCTCCACCGGACTGGGGCTTGCAATCACCAGGTGCATGGTGGGCGCTGGGGCAAAGGTGGCGGTGCTCAGCTATGAGAGCCGGGAGCAGGGACAGGAAGCCCTAAAGGAGTTTGGGGGAAAGGCTGTGTTTTACCAGTTTGACATCACGGACACGGACCACACCCGGGAGATGGCTGACAGGATTATAGCGGAACAGGGACCTGTGTCCATCCTGGTGAACAATGCCGGAAACCACTGCAAGAAATACATTGAGGACATGACGGTGGAGGATTACGTCAATGTGCTGAATGTACATCTGGTAGGGGCTTTCGCACTGACAAAGGCATTATTTCCCCATATGAAGGAGCAGGGGAAGGGAAGCATCCTGTTCCAGGCCAGCATGACCAGCTACATTGGCCAGCCCCAGGTGGCGGGTTATGCCACGGCCAAGGCAGGCTATCTGGGCCTGGTGCACACCCTGGCAACAGAAGGGGGTCCTTACGGGGTGCGGGTCAATGCCATTGCCCCGGGATGGATTGACACGCCTATGTTCCGCAAGGCCACGGACGGGGACGCGGTCCGTCTTGGAAAAATCCTGGGACGGATTCCCATGCAGAAGGTGGGAAACGTGACGGATATAGGCATGGCTGCTGTGTTTTTGTGCAGTGATGCGGCCGGATACATATCAGGCACCTGTCTGCCTGTGGATGGGGGTGCTCTGATTGGGTTCTGATTGTTTTTCAGAGGAACTTCTTTTGACAAACCCCACGGGAAGCAGGCTGTACCACAGCTATGCGGAGAAGCTGCCCATAGTGGATTACCACTGCCATCTGGTGGCCAGGGAAATCTATGAAAACAGGGAGTTTGAGGATTTGGGGGAAATGTGGCTGGCCCATGACCATTATAAATGGAGGGCTATGCGTACATTTGGAATTGGTGAGGACTATATTACCGGCAGCAGGAGCTACTATGAAAAATATATGGAATTTGCCCGGATTATGCCCTGTCTTGCGGGCAACCCCCTCTATATATGGTGCGCCCTGGAGCTGAAACGGTATTTTGATATTGAGGAGCCCCTGGGGCCGGACAATGCAGAGGAGATTTACCGGCGAACCAACCAGAGAATCAGGGAGCTTCACATGACGCCCAGGTGGTGCATGGAACGGTCCGGGGTGGAGCTTTTAAGCACCACGGAGGACCCGGCGGACAGCCTGGAATACCACTGGAAAATGAAGGAGGCTGCTGCCTTTAAAACCCGCATACTCACAGCGTTCCGCCCTGACAAGGCATTTTACTGCGAGTGGAAGACATTTCCGGATTATATAAAAATACTGTCAGGGGCAGCCGGGCAGGAAATCGTGGATTTCCCCTCCCTGATGGGAGCCCTGGAACAGCGTCTAGCCTGCTTTGCGGAATTCGGAACAACGGTCAGCGACAACGGCATTGCCGATATTGCGTGGGAGGATTACACTGCGGACCAGGTGGAGGATGTATTCCGGAAAGCATTGATGGGGGAGGACTTATCACGGAAAGAAATAAGCAGGTATAAATCCGCATTTATCATTGAGATGGCAAAGCTTTACAAAAAATACAACTTTGTGATGCAGCTGCACATCGGAACCTATCTGGATGCCAATCACAGAAAGGTGAGGGAAATAGGGCCGTCCACCGGCTTTGACTGCGTGGACGATTCCACGGCCGTAAAATCCGTGGGGCATATACTGGACCGGCTGACAGAGCTGGATGAGCTGCCAAAGACCATTCTGTACCCCCTTAATCCGGCGCAGATGGAGCCATTTGCCATTCTGGCGGCAGGCTTCTGCGGCGGCGCGGTAAGGGGAAAGGTCCAGTTGGGGGCTCCCTGGTGGTTTAATGACCAGCCATGGGGCATTATGCGGCAGTTTAATGGGGCGGGAAACCTGTATCCCCTGAGCCTGTCCGTTGGAATGCTTACGGACTCCAGAAGTTTCTTAAGCTATCCGCGCCATGAGCTGTACCGCCGCTGCCTTTGCAGCTATCTGGGGGAGCTGGTGGAACGGGGGGAATATTTCTCCGGTGAAAAATACCTGAAGGATGTGATAGAAGGCATCTGCTACAGGAATGTAAAAGAATACTTTGGATGGTAAGCGCATGGCTGTAACCGGGATGGCGGCCATCGCGGAAGCAGCATCAAATGTCCGCCGTACAGGAACTGATATTGTATCATGTGTTCCTGCGCGGCGGTTTTTGTATTTTATGGGAAGGCGGGGCCTGCGAAAATAATTGTAATACTGGAATATCATTCCTTGAAACAAGGTGCTTTATATGTTAAAATGGGGAAAGAATTTATGCAAGGTGCAAAATACTCTTAACAAAGGAGAACATTATGATAAGCCAGTTAATTGAAAAAATAAAGAAAACCAATGCCCCAATCTGCGTAGGACTGGACCCCATGCTGTCCTATGTGCCGGAACATGTGGTTAAAAAATCCCTGGATGCATACGGAGAGACACTGGAGGGGGCAGCTGATGCCATCTGGCAGTTTAATAAGGAAATTATTGACCATACATCTGACCTGATTCCGGCTGTAAAGCCGCAGATTGCCATGTATGAGCAGTTTGGAATTGAAGGACTGACGGTATATAAGAAGACCGTGGATTACTGTCATGAAAAAGGGCTGATTGTCATTGGCGATGCGAAAAGGGGCGATATCGGCTCCACATCCGCTGCCTATGCAGCTGGCCATCTGGGCAGGGTGCAGGTGGGGAGTAAGTCCTTAAGCGGATTCAATGTGGATATACTGACTGTAAACCCATATCTGGGAACAGACGGCGTAAAGCCCTTTGTGGATGTGTGCAAGAGCGAGGACAAGGGACTCTTTGTCCTGGTCAAGACATCCAACCCATCCAGCGGTGAGTTCCAGGACCGCCTTATTGACGGAAAGCCCCTGTATGAGTGGGTGGCTGCCAAGGTGGAAGAGTGGGGAGCCGGCTGCATGGACGGTGAATACAGCAATGTGGGAGCTGTGGTGGGAGCCACCTATCCTGAGATGAGTAAGATTCTGAGAAAGCTCATGCCCCGCACCTACTTCCTGGTACCGGGATACGGAGCCCAGGGAGGAACTGCCGCTGACCTTAAGCATTGTTTCAACCAGGACGGACTTGGAGCCATTGTCAATTCCTCCAGAGGAATCATTGCAGCTTATAAACAGGATAAGTATAAGAACTTTGGACCGGAGCATTTCGGAGAGGCTTCCAGACAGGCAGTGATTGATATGGCTGCTGATATCGGCAGCGTACTGTAAGAGACAGGAGATTCATGTTATGGCAAAAGTAAAAATGACAGCAGCCATCACGTTCCAGGAACAGCTGGCTGCCGATATATACGATATGAGGATAAAAGCGCCTGAGATAGCAGAGACAGCGGTTCCGGGCCAGTTTGTATCCCTTTATTCCAAAGACGGGGCAAGGCTTCTTCCGCGCCCCATCAGCCTGTGCGGCATTGATAAGGAAAAGGGGGAGCTGAGACTGGTATACCGCATTGCAGGGGAAGGGACAAAGGAGTTTTCTGAACTAAAGGCAGGCCATACCATTGATGTCCTGGGACCCCTGGGCAATGGATTTCCCTTAAAAGCCGGCAAAAAGGCATTTCTGATAGGCGGAGGCATAGGCGTTCCCCCTATGTTAGAGCTGGCAAAAGCCCTTCATGGGCTGAATGCAGCCGGGGAGGGCGGTCTGGTCCAGTCCGTGCTGGGATACAGGGACAGCCAGATGTTCTTAAAGGATGAATTTGAAGCATACGGTCCGGTATATGCTGCCACAGAGGACGGCAGCTCCGGCACCAGGGGCAATGTACTGGATGCTGTCCGCGAACAGGGCCTTACGGCGGATATCATTTACGCCTGCGGCCCTACTCCCATGCTCCGCGCACTGAAGGCATATGCGGCTGAGAAGGGGCTGGAGTGCTGGCTTTCCCTGGAAGAGAAGATGGCCTGCGGCGTGGGCGCCTGTCTGGCCTGCGTGTGCCAGTCCAAAGAGGTGGACGACCATTCACAGGTACACAATAAACGTATCTGCAAGGACGGTCCGGTGTTCCGGGCAGAGGAGATTGAGCTGTAAGAGCATCCGGCCGGATGTGTCCGGCGAAATGCGCCCGGAGGCGGGAAGGTCCGGCAGGACACGGCATGTATAGGTGAAAGATAGCGAGGTACCGTTTAGATGAATATGAGTGTAAAGATTGCCGGTGTGGAATTTAAGAATCCGGTGATGGAAGCGTCGGGCACATTTGGCTCCGGCATGGAATACAGTGAATTCGTGGATTTGAACCGTCTGGGCGCAGTGGTTACCAAGGGCGTGGCAAGTGTGCCGTGGCCGGGCAATCCCACTCCCAGGATAGCGGAAGTCTACGGCGGCATGCTCAATGCCATCGGCCTTCAGAATCCGGGCATTGACGTGTTCACAAAGAGGGATATTCCTTTTTTGAAACAGTATGATACAAAAATCGTGGTCAATGTCTGCGGAAAGACCACGGAAGAATATATTGACGTGGTGGAGCGCCTGGGGGACCAGCCGGCAGACATGCTGGAAATCAATATATCCTGTCCCAATGTAAAGGAAGGCGGAATCGCTTTCGGCCAGGACCCAAAGGCAGTTGAGGCCATTACCAGAGAGGTAAAGGCCCATGCAAGGCAGCCCATCATCATGAAGCTCAGTCCCAACGTGACAGACATCACTGTCATGGCCAGGGCGGCTGAGGCAGGCGGGGCAGATGCCATTTCTTTAATCAATACCCTGACAGGCATGAAGATTGATATTCATAAGAGGGCGTTTGCGCTGGCCAACAAGACAGGAGGGCTGTCCGGTCCGGCTGTCAAGCCGGTGGCTGTCCGTATGGTATACCAGGCTGCCCAGGCAGTGAAGGTTCCTATTATCGGCATGGGAGGAATCAGGAATGCGGACGACGCCCTGGAATTCATACTGGCAGGCGCCACGGCGGTTGCCATTGGCACGGCCAATTTCCATAACCCATATGCCACGGTGGAGACTGTGGATGGAATCCGGGCCTACATGGAGAGGTACGGAATTGAGGATATCCGGGACCTTATAGGGGCTGTGAGGTAGGAACAGCCAGGTAAGGCCGGGCCGGGTAAGACAGAAACAAAAGAAGCAGGTAAGAGGTTAAAAGACCCGTAAATACAGGAGGTTTAAGGAAGATGGAAAACTATAAGCAGGAATTCATAGATTTTATGGTTGAGAGCAATGTGCTCAAATTCGGTGATTTCACATTAAAGAGCGGACGCAAGTCCCCGTTTTTCATGAATGCAGGAAGCTATGTTACCGGAACCCAGCTGAGAAAATTGGGAGAGTATTATGCAAAGGCCATACACGACAATTTCGGACTGGATTTTGACGTGCTCTTTGGGCCGGCTTATAAGGGAATACCCTTAAGCGTGGCAACCACCATGGCAATCAGCGAACTGTACGGAAAGGATATCCGCTATTGTTCCAACCGCAAGGAGGTTAAGGACCACGGCGATGCAGGCATCCTTTTGGGCAGCCCTATCAAAGACGGGGACAAGGTAGTCATCATCGAGGATGTGACAACCTCCGGCAAATCCATTGAGGAGACCTTCCCCATTATTAAGGCCCAGGGAAATGTGGAAATCAAGGGACTTATGGTATCGTTAAACAGAATGGAGCGGGGCAAAGGCACAAAGAGCGCCCTGGATGAGATTAAGGATTTATATGGTTTCCCGACAGCAGCCATTGTATCCATGGCAGATGTGGTGGAGCACCTCTACAATAAAGAAAAAAATGGCAAGGTAGTCATCGACCATCAGATAAAGGCAGCCATTGACGCTTATTACGAGCAGTATGGAGCCCAGGCATAATGATGTATCCAAGAAGAAAGGCGATGAATATGGAGAGAGTGTATAAGACCATGCGTAACACAGGGGCCGGCTGCATAGCGGTGGGAGTCATCATAGCAGTGACCGGCCTTACGGTTGGAATCATTTCCATTGTAAACGGAGCTTTGCTGCTGAAACGAAAATCTGAGATTGAATTTTAGTAAGCGGGGCTGACAATGATAAGAAATACAACAAAGCGTCAAAAGCTGGGATGGGTATTATTTATATTGTATCTCTGTTTCCTGGCGTATTTCATGTTTTTTTCGGAGTCCTTTGGGCGTACGGACACAGACAGGGGGTACCAGTACAATCTGGTGCCCTTTAAGGAAATCACCCGGTATTTCCGGCATTATGATGTGTTGGGGCCAACACTGTTCATGATTAATATCATAGGAAACGTGGCGGCCTTTATGCCTTTTGGGTTCTTTCTCCCCATTATCAGCAGACGCAGTAAGAAGTGGTACAACACGGTTATGTTCGGTTTTGTTTTCAGCCTGATGCTGGAGACGCTGCAGCTGGTGTTCAAGGTGGGAAGCTTTGATGTGGATGATATGTTCCTCAACACCCTGGGGGCAGCCGCAGGCTATCTTTGTTACCGCCTGGTGCAGTGGACCCGGTGCAAATTGAGAAAAAGGAGGCTTTCACGTTGAGACAGGTTGGCGATAAAGTATCGTATGTGAGGAATCCTTTTGCGAGAAACAGCTATTACTGTCTGGTACTGGCGGTGCTGGGACTGGCGTTGGGTGCAGCCAGCATGTATTTGTCGGTAGCAATGGCAGGCCAGGGAGGTCTGAATACAGGGGCCTATGGATTTTCCAGCCTTGCTGCAGCCCTTATGGGGCTGTGGTACGGGGTGCGCTCATTTATGGAAAAGGACCGCAATTACATACTGGCTAAGATAGGAATCAGCATCAGCATTGTGCTGGTCATTGTGTGGGCTGTGATTATCATAACCGGTATCGTAAGATAGATGGGAGTAGATGCAAATGGATTACAGAATCTTATTACAGGAAGAGAATGATGCCGTAAGGGAGCGTTACGAATTGTCCATGGAGCGTATCCGGTCCATGGACACAGAGGAGATGCAGCTGCCTTACGGCTGTTATTTTAAGAAGGTTTCAGCCTTTATCGGCCAGATAGAAGGGCTGGTGGAGCGGGTGGAAGGCACGGGCTTTAGCCGGAAAGGCGGAATGAATGAAGCTGTTCCGGCATTGGAGTCGCTGCAGAAGGAGAATCATGCCCTGTACCGTGATATTCTGCCTGAAAATTACGGAGAGAGCTTTGCCAATCCGGACCACGCGGTGGAGGTCCTGGGGGACGGATACGGCCAGCTTTTATCCTTTCTTTATACGGAAATCCGGGCGGATATTGTATATGCATTTGAAATGCGGCTTATGAATATCACCATATTGAACGAGCTGTTTCTGGAGGTATATAACCTGTTCGCCCAGGCATGGGAGGAAGGGAGGAAGGAGCCCCAGGAGCAGCTGATTAAGGATTCCCTGTACTGGTTTGTCAGCGACTATGCGGAGGTGACCGTGGACTGGCGGATTCGGGAAGGACTGGACCCGGCCCTTTCCTTTGGAACGGATATTGTGATGAAGCAGGACCTGACGGATTTGCGGTATCTCTATGCTTACGGGGAATACGTTTCGGAGACAGAGATAAAGCTGGCCTCTTTCATGAACCGTCTTCCCCAGGAGACCATTGACCGGATGGCATCCACATATACGGAAGGATTCAGGAAGGGGTTCCAGGTCATGGGCAGGGACCTGAAGAAGAAGCGCACCGTTGTGGTGGAATTCCAGCTGGGCTTTGAGCGCATGATTCGAAGGGCAATGGAGTATTTCCGGGAAATGGGGCTTGAGCCCATCTGTTACCGGGCGGCAGTGGAGTCTGTGAACCGCAGGGCCAACGGCCGCAGGGGATACTACGGTACATCCCCCAACAAACAGTATGATTATGACCACCGTTATGACAGCGCCCTTTACATGGGCAATGCCTTTAAGGAGAGAAAACTGGCTGTCCTGCGGTCTGCCTATGAAGCATACAGGAAGGAAGCTGACTGGTGCGCAGGGCCTGCTTTGGTGGAGACATTTGGTGAGGAAGGCTTTACGCCGGTGAATAAAAAGACCGCGCTGGCCCTCAATGCCCATCAGGAGGCGCTGACCGTTGCCTATGCCAATGAGTCCAGGCAGATTGTGAATCAATATATGCCGGGTGACGAGACCAGCTTTACTATCATTGCTTTCCCGAAGCCTGAGATTGGGCCGGATTTTGAGGCGGTTTTCAGGGAAACCATCCGAATCAATACACTGGATTATGAGAAATACCAGAAAATACAGCAATGCATTATCCTGGCCCTGGATGAGGCCGACCATGTGCTCATAACAGGCCGTGACGGCAATGAAACATCCATGAAGGTGGCCCTTCATCCGCTGAAGGACAGGACCAAGGAAACCAACTTTGAAAACTGCGTGTCCGATGTGAACATTCCGCTGGGGGAGGTTTTTACGTCCCCTGTATTGGCGGGGACAGAGGGTTTGCTGCATGTAAAGAATGTCTATGTGGAGGATTATCAGTTCAGGAACCTGCGCATGGTGTTTAAGGATGGCAGGGTAACGGAGTATTCCTGCGGGAATTTTGAGGCTGGCGGGGATGCCGGAACGGCCAGGGATGACGGGGATGCCAGGGGCGCCGGGAACGGCGGAATGGCCGGGGATGCCTTGATACAGGACCGGGCGCTGGTGAAGCAGGTTATTATGCGGAACCATGACTGGCTGCCTTTGGGAGAATTTGCAATTGGGACCAACACCACGGCTTACGCCATGGCCAGAAGGTTTTCCATCGGCGACAAGCTGCCCATCCTCATAGCTGAGAAGATGGGTCCCCATTTCGCGGTGGGTGATACCTGTTACAGCTTTGCGGAGGATTCGCCCATGTATAATCCGGACGGCAGGGAGGTCATAGCCAGGGACAATGAGATATCTCTTCTCAGAAGGACGGATATGTCCAGGGCGTATTTCAGCTGCCACACGGATATCACGATTCCTTATTCGGAATTGGGGGATATAAAGGCTGTAAGGGCCGACGGGAGCCAGATTGATATTATCTGTCAGGGCAGGTTTGTGCTGAAAGGCACAGAGGAACTGAATGAGGCGCTGGATGAGGCGGATAGCCGGCCGGATGGAATTGGCTGTAGATAAAATGTTTGGATGATAGTTGAGGGAGACACTGTTCCGGGATGGGATGGTGTCTTCTTTTTTGCGAAAAAATCACTTGTTCTATCCGATTTACAGATGGAACAAGTGGTTTTTTCTGTTATACTAAATAAAAAGCAATGAATCTTCCTGCGACCCCGGAACAGAAAAGGGGGCTGCGTATTCTATACTAAATGGAGGTGATATCTTGGGGGAAGAGCACCAGATAGTCCATCTGGTTTATGAGGCAAAGAAGAATCCGGAAGCTGCCGACCGTCTGATTGACCAGTATATGAATTTCATACAGGCAGAGACTGCCCGCTTTACCCAGGGTGTGCCGGTCCAGGGCAGGGAGGACCAGCTTAGTGTGGCCATGTTTGCCTTTTATGAAGCGGTCCGTGGATACGAGAGGGGCAGAGGCGCATTTTTGCCATATGCCGCCACGGCCATACGCCGCCGGCTCATAGATTATATCAGGAAAGAGGGACGCCACCAGGGACTGGTTTCCTTTGACGCTCCGGCAGGCCAGGAGGAGGAATCCCATGCCTTATGGGAAGTGACGCCTGATGAGAAAAACGGAATCCAGCAGTGGAATGTGAGGACATCCACCAGGGAGGAGCTGGAGGAATTCCGAAGAAACCTGTCCGAATACAGCATAACCCTGTCTGATGTGGCAGATAACTGCCCCCGTCAGGACCGCACCCTTAAAGCATGCCATAAAGTGCTGGATGCTGCCAAAAGGAATCCCAAGCTGCTGGAACGCCTGATGCAGAGCCATAAACTGCCCATCGCAGAACTGTCGGAGCTGTCCGGCGTATCCAGAAAGACCCTGGAACGGCACCGGACGTATTTGGTTGCCATTTTACTGGCCTACACGAACGGATATGAGATTATCCGCGGACATCTGTGCCAGATATCACCGGGAAAGGAGGGAGCCCTATGACCTATCTTGTAATGGAATGCCATCCGGCATATGTTATTGTCCTTGATAACCAGGGCAGAATGATAAAGGCTGCCAATCTGGGTTACCATGAGGGCCAGGTGATAGGAGAGATAATTGCCGCACAGATGCCGGGGGCTTCTGTCCTGCTCCGGCTGGTTCCTCTGGCAGCGGCTGCCTGCCTGTGCCTGGCAGTATTGGGAGGCGGTGCCTACGGCGCATACAGGGTGCCCTATGGCACCGTGGAGGTAAGCATCAATCCGGATGTAAGGATGTCCGTCAGCTATATGGACCGCGTGGTTGGTCTGGAAGGTGTAAATGAGGACGGAAAACAGCTCATTGACCAGGTATCATATAAGGGAAGGAATTCAGAATACATGACAGAACTTCTGGTGGAACGGGCCATGGAAATGGGATATCTGTCAGAGGGCGGGTCTGTGTATGTGGCTGCCTCGGGCGGCAGCGAACGCTGGAAGGAAAAGCGGGCGGATGCCATCCGCACAGGACTGGATACCCTTTTAAAGAACCGTATGCAGGTGGAGATACATGTTGAGAGTCTAAACAAAGACGGGACTCCTGCAGCCTCCCCCCATCATGATGCAGGAATGCCGGGAGGAACAGGAGGGGATAAGCCTGCATTCATCGGGGTACCTCCGGAGGGAATAAAGGAAGGGACGGATGGCAGCAGAGGCGATGCGGGCGGCACGGATGATGGTTCGGATAAAGGCGGCAGGGATGCGGATAAAGGTGATGATAAAGACGATGCCGGCAAAGATGATGATGATAAAGATGATGACGATAAAGGCGATGATGATGAAGACGATGATGACAAAGACGATGATGATAAAGATGATGATGATAAAGATGATGCGGACAAAGGTGATGCAGACAAAGATGATGATAAAGACGATGCCGGCAAAGAGGATACTGATAACAGAGAGGATGATATAAAAAAGGGCAGGGATAAATCCGGAAATGATAAAACGGTGATAAAACGCAGTGATGCGGATGGCGGCAGGGATAATGATGCGGATGATGCAGATGGCAGGGAACGGGATGATGCCAATCACGAAGATTCTGATAAGGATGATTCTGATAACGAGGACTCCGATGGCGATGACGACGATGATAGTGATGAGGATGATGATAAAGACGATGACGACTGACATCATGTCTGACATCATGTACAGACCCTGTATTCTTCTGTTCCATAAAGATGTTTTAATAAGATTTTTTTTGAAGATATAATGAAGATAAAGGTTACAGCACAACTAAAAGAAGGACGGAGCCGGATGGACTGTGTGTTAGTATTCCATCCGGCCCCGCCTTTTAATTATTAATAAAAAGGTTTGCCGCACATTTAAGGGGAAGTATGGTCACCAATGTGTATGATACGGTCTGCCCAACTGCGGTAAAATGATTCCTCATGGGAAACCAGCAGTATGGTTCCGGGAAAGCTCTTAAGGGCTGTCTGCAGCGCTTCTTTCGCCTGAATATCCAGGTGGTTGGTGGGCTCATCCATAATCAGAAAATTGCAGGGACTAAGAGTCAGCAGACATAGTTTGACCTTTGCCTGTTCGCCGCCGCTTAATGTGCCCATGGGCTGCATGGCCTGTCGGCTTAAAATCCCGCAGCGTGTAAGATGCCGGCGTATCTTCTTGAGTATAAGCTCCGGATAAGCGTTGGAGACAATCTGTATAGGAGTCAGCATATCATTTTCCCAGACGAGCTCCTGGTCAAAATATCCGATTGTAACCTGTTGTGAAAACGTGAAGATACCGGACAAAGGAGCCAGGTTTTCTGTCAGCGTCTTCAGCAGGGTGGATTTTCCGATGCCGTTAAATCCCGTAACCACCACCTTCTGTCCGCCTGTGACGGAGAAATCCAGATGGGACAAGATTGGATAATCATATCCTATAGACAGGCGTTTTACAGACAAATGCAGGCATTTGGTCAGGGGGAGGCATTGAAAATAAAATTCCGGTTTGATTTCTTTTAGGTCCAGGGCTTCCAGCTTTTCCATACGGTCCAGCTGTTTTTGCCGTCCGCGGGCCATCTGGGATTTTCTTCCGGCTATGTTTTTTCGTATAAATTCTTCTGTTTGCCTGATTTGTTTTTGCTGTGCATTGTACTGTCGTATATGGTTTTCACGCAGAAAAGCTTTCTTTTTCAGAAATTCCGAATAGGTGCCGTAATATTTGGTCAGCCTTCCGTTGTCTATATCACAGATGCGTGTACATATCCGTTCCAGGAATGCATGGTCGTGTGAAACGACCATAAAGGCATTTTCTGTGGTCGAAAGGTAACAGCCCAGCCATTCCACATGTTCCTTGTCAAGAAAATTAGTGGGTTCATCCAGGAGAAGGACATCCGGCTTTTCCAAAAGAAGTTTGGCCAGGATGACCTTGGCCCGCTGCCCTCCGCTCATGTCTTCCAGCGGACGGGACAGACCGATTGCTGTCAGCCCCAGGCCTGTAACCACCTGGGCAATACGGGTATCTATGGAATAAAAACCGCTGCGCTCCAGTTCCTCCTGATACAGCGATGCCTGGTTCAGCGCATCCATATTGCAGGCTGATGCCGCCTCATCATAAAGCTTTGTCATTTTAGTTTCAAGCTCATACAGACTGGCAAAGGATGTTTTTAAAAACCGCTCCATGGTCATGCCATGATGGGTATTAGCGTACTGGTCCAGATAACCAATGGTAATGCCGGGCTGCCAGACGACACGTCCTGAATCAGGAGTAACCTGTTCCGTACAAATTTTGATAAGCGTACTCTTGCCGGTTCCGTTCTGGCCCACAATTCCCATATGTTCCCCGTGGTTAAGGGAAAGGTCAGAATCGCTGTAAAGACAGCTGTCACCATAAGTATGGGAAAGTCCTGTTATGTCTAATAAACTCATAATTGAAATACTCCTTTTATGTTTGATAATGTGCTGCAACGCATGGATGGACAGTAAATGCCGTATGAAAGCAAATGTGGAAGGAAACGTGGGAGGAAATCGTACATCTGATATCCGGGGCAAAAAAATAGGCAGAAGGTGGATGCAAATCATGCATCTGCCTTCTGCCATAAAAAATCAAAAAGATTTCCTCACATTACAAAAGGCCATGGACAAAACATTGTCCACAGCCTTTTATGCACGGATAACCACGGGAAAAAGAGCAATCAAACAAGCGGCAGCCTACACTTCTGCCTCCCGGTTATTACTCTGCTTCCCGATGAAATCACAAAAGCGCATAAGATACGCCGTACTCTGTACAATGTTTCATCGGTATGAATTGTACAGAGCTCTCTTTCTTCCGAGGTTGATTTAATATATAAAAGCCCATACTGCCTCTCCTTCATTACAATGCGGCAACTATATCACAGAGAAAGATATTTGTCAACATTGGCGGCCTGGATTCTGTATGGACGGTCTGGATTCTGTATGGGCGGTTTGGATTCTGTATGGGAGATTACCTGGGGTTTGCCAGAGGACTTGATATGGGAAAATGGAAGGGGAAAATAGCAGGAAAACTGGCGGCAGAACAGCAGGAGAAAACGGCTGCAAAAACAGCAGTAAGGGTGAAATTCAGTACAGAATAAAAAAACGAACTATTTTTTGTTCTACCCCGGTTTCATGTTTAGCCCTTCGTATTCTATGAATGTAGATAAATAAATCATATAGAAGACAGGAGGAAAACAATTATGACGACAAAGAGGATTAAAAAGGCAGCTATATTGGCATGTGCAGGCTTCATGGCTTTTACTTTACCGGGTGCAGGCAGCACGGCATTAGGGGCGCCTTCCGGTAAGGAAGCAAGGATTCAGGAAGAAACCTGGGGACGCGTGTTCCTCAGCGCAGGTCCCAAAATCTCCCTTTCCTATGACCGGGAAGGAGAGGTCCTGGAGGCAAAGGGAATGAATCAGGACGGAAGAAGGTTATTGGAAGGAGCAGGTGATTTTTATGGTGTGGACTGCGACACAGCGGTTCGGAAACTGGTCAAGCGCATGGATGATAAGGGCTGGGTCCATCAAGACAGAAATGACAAGGAACTGGTTATTGAGTCGGAAAAGGGGTCTGTTTATCCCAGAACCGACTTCATGAAGGAGATGGAAGATGCTGCTTGGGATGTGGTTAACAGGCGCGGTATTGATATTACCATAACACTTAAGGATAACGGTAAACAGTCAGACCAGGTATATATAGGTAAGAATGAAGCCAAGCAAATCGCTATAAAGGAATTAGGGCTGAAGGAAAATGAAGTGACCTATAAGGAATGTGATTTGGATGACGGTGTATATGAAATGGAATTTTTGGTAAAGGGAAAGAAGCTTGAGGTGGATGTAAATGCCTCTACCGGTAAGATTGTGGATGTGGACTGGGACAATGCGGCGGGAGCCTGGGATGACGATGACCGGGATGATGAGCGGGATGACAATGATTGGGATGATGATGAGCGGGATGATGATGACCGGGATGACGATGAGCGGGATGATGATGAGCGGGATGATGACGACCGGGATGATGATGACCAGGATGACAATGACCGGGATGATGACGACCACGACGACAATGACCACGATGATTAATGCCAGTCATGGTCAGAGATAGGAGATAAGCGGCTGTTAATGGAACAAAAAATGTGAATCAGAAAGGATTAACGTGTATCCGGTTTCAAAGATTGAGACAATGTCTGAAATTACTCTGACAGGCCATGAGGCATCAGGGGAAGGGTATATGAGGAATAAGGTAAGGATATAAGAAAAACAGAAAAAGGATACCGGAAGAAAAAAAGGGATTTTGCAAGGGAATGCATTGTGGACCACACTGGCTCCATATCTGCGCTCCCTTGCATATTTTTATTCATACTTTAGCAGGCACCAAGTACTTTAACGAATTTATTCGTGCAGTACAGTTTGGGAGATAAATTGTAAGTAAGGGGGGACAGGTGCTTTTGTGCAAATACCATACAAAAAACAATGGAAAATGCAGCAGACTTTTTTCAAGTTTTGTATTGACGGCATAAGCATTTCCTAGTATTATGATTATAAGTAGAATTAAGCTATATAAAGATACTTATAAGATAAACTAATAATAATTATCTACAAGGATAATGAGTTTTAGAAAAGGAGAACGAATAATGGCAAAAGTAGGAATTGTAATGGGAAGCGACTCTGATATGCCTATAATGGCAAAGGCAGCTGAGATTCTGGACAAGCTGGGCATTGATTATGAGATGACAATCATTTCCGCGCACAGGGAGCCTGATGTATTCTTTGACTGGGCAAAAGCAGCAGAGGAAAAGGGATTTAAGGTAATCATCGCAGGCGCGGGCAAGGCAGCGCATCTTCCCGGCATGTGCGCGGCTATTTTCCCCATGCCGGTTATTGGAATTCCTATGAAGACATCTGACCTGGGCGGTGTGGATTCCCTGTATTCCATCGTGCAGATGCCAAGCGGTATCCCGGTGGCAACCGTTGCCATCAATGGCGGCGCCAATGCCGGCATCCTGGCGGCAAAGATACTGGCTACTTCCGATGCAGAGCTGCTGGCAAAGCTGAAAGAGTACTCCGAAAGCCTGAAGAATGATGTGGTGAAAAAGGCTGAGAAGCTGGAGCAGGTGGGCTATAAAGAATATCTTGCACAGATGAAATAGCGCGTATATAAGGGAAAATCAGAAAAAGAGAGGATAAAAACCATGATGGATTACAAGAAGGCCGGAGTTGATATTGAGGCTGGCTATAAATCAGTGGAATTGATGAAGGAATATGTAAAGGGAACCATGCGTCCTGAGGTTTTAGGCGGTCTGGGCGGATTTTCAGGAGCATTTTCCATGTCCGCATTCAAGGGTATGGAGGAGCCTACCCTGCTGTCCGGCACCGATGGTGTGGGAACCAAGCTGAAGCTGGCATTTCTGATGGATAAGCACGACACAGTTGGAATTGACTGTGTGGCAATGTGCGTTAACGATGTGGCCTGTGCAGGCGGAGAGCCTCTGTTTTTCCTGGATTATATTGCCTGCGGCAAGAATGTTCCTGAGAAGATTGCTACAATCGTAAAGGGAGTGGCTGAGGGATGCCGGCAGTCCGGTTCAGCCCTGATTGGCGGAGAAACAGCAGAGATGCCAGGTTTTTATCCGGAAGATGAGTATGATTTGGCGGGATTTTCCGTGGGAATTGTTGATAAGAAGGACCTGATTACAGGAGAGAACCTGTGTGCAGGGGACGTCCTGATTGGAATGGCTTCTTCCGGCGTACACAGTAATGGTTTTTCACTGGTGCGCAAGGTGTTTGAGAAGGAACTCACAAAGGAAGGCCTGAGCACATATTATGACGAGCTGGGCACCACCCTGGGCGAGGCACTGATTGCTCCCACCAAAATTTATGTAAAGGCCCTGAGAAATGTGAAGGAAGCAGGAGTTACCATAAAGGCATGCAGCCATATCACAGGTGGCGGATTTTATGAGAATATTCCGCGTATGTTAAAAGATGGCGTTAAGGCTGTTATTAAAAAGGACAGTTATCCCATTCCTCCTATTTTCAAGCTGCTGGCTGAAAAAGGACAGATTGAAGAGAAGATGATGTATAATACCTATAATATGGGGCTGGGCATGATTGTTGCCGTTAACCCTGCTGATGTGGAGAAGACCATGGAAGCCATGAAGGCAGCCGGGGAAGCTCCTTATATAGTGGGCTCTGTTGAAGAAGGAGAGAAGGGTGTGTCCCTATGCTAAGAGTGGGTGTACTGGTATCCGGCGGGGGTACCAATCTCCAGGCCATCCTGGATGCCATGGACAAAGGTGAGATTACCAATGCAGAGGTATCCGTGGTTATCAGCAATAACCCGGGTGCTTACGCGCTTGAAAGGGCCAGGAAGCACGGGATAGAGGCTGTATGCATATCACCCAGGCAATTTCCGTCCAGGGAGGCATTTAACCAGGCATTTCTCGCGAAAATAGATGAATATCATTTGGATTTGATTGTACTGGCCGGATTCCTGGTGATGATTCCTAAGGCCATGACCGAAAAATACGAGGGACGTATTATTAATATCCATCCGTCCCTTATACCTTCCTTCTGCGGCGTGGGCTACTATGGGCTTAAGGTCCATGAGGCAGCCCTGGCCAGAGGGGTGAAGGTGACAGGGGCCACGGTTCATTATGTAGACGGAGGCATGGATACCGGTCCCATTATTCTTCAGAAGGCAGTGGAAGTGGAAGAAGGAGATACCCCGGAGGTCCTGCAGAGAAGGGTTATGGAGCAGGCTGAGTGGGTCATTCTGCCCAGGGCAATCAACATGATTGCCAACCATCAATAGTACCGGCATCCCTTTGACAGTAGCGCACATAATATGCGCATGTTTTCAGAATAAGGAGGAACTTCATGAAAGTATTGATAGTAGGCGGCGGCGGACGTGAGCATGCAATCGCATGGAAAGCAGCTCAGAGCCCAAAGGTGGACAAACTTTACTGCGCACCCGGCAATGCAGGCATTGCCAAGGTAGCTGAATGTGTTGACATCGGTGTTATGGACTTTGATAAGCTGGTCGCATTTGCCAGGGAACAGGCCATTGATTTGGTGGTGGTAGGACCGGATGACCCGCTGGCAGCCGGTGCAGTGGATGCATTTGAAAATGCAGGCATCCGTGTGTTCGGACCCAGAAAAAACGCCGCCATACTGGAAGCTTCCAAGGCATTTTCCAAGGATTTGATGAAGAAGTACAATATTCCTTCTGCTGCTTATGAGACATTTGATTCTCCGGAGGCAGCTCTTACATATCTGGAGACAGCCCCTATGCCCATTGTTCTGAAGGCGGACGGCCTGGCACTGGGAAAAGGCGTGCTTATCTGCAATACCAGAGAAGAGGCTAAGGAAGGCGTCAAGACATTGATGTTAGACAAGCAGTTTGGCTCTGCCGGTGACAGAATCGTAATTGAAGAATTTATGACAGGCAGGGAGGTATCCGTGCTCTCCTTTGTGGATGGCAATACCATTAAAATCATGACCTCGGCCCAGGACCACAAGAGGGCAAAGGACGGGGACCAGGGACTGAATACAGGAGGCATGGGGACCTTTTCACCCAGTCCGTTCTATACGGACGAGGTGGATGCGTTCTGCCGGAAGTATGTGTACCAGCCCACCGTAGATGCCATGAAGGCTGAGGGACGGGAGTTTAAGGGAATCATATTCTTTGGGCTGATGCTGACAAAAGACGGCCCCAAAGTGCTGGAATACAATGCCAGATTCGGTGACCCGGAAACCCAGGTAGTCCTGCCCAGGATGAAAAATGACATCGTGGATGTGTTCGAAGCCTGTGTGGACGGCACCCTGGACCAGATAGAGCTGGAGTTTGAAGATAACGCAGCCGTATGTGTGGTTCTGGCATCGGATGGATATCCGGAGCATTATGAGAAGGGATATAAAATAGAGGGCCTGGACCGGTTTGACGGACAGGACGGATACTATGTATTCCATGCCGGAAGCAAGTTCGATAAGGACGGCAATATTGTGACCAACGGCGGAAGAGTGCTGGGGGTTACGGCCAAAGGTAACACCCTGAAGGAAGCCAGGGCAAATGCTTATAAGGCTGCGGAGTGGGTGGAATTTGGGAATAAGTATATGAGGCATGATATTGGGAAGGCGATTGATGAGATATAGATGCCGAAAGATGTCGATTTTTCTTTGGAAATACAAAGGTAATATTGGATTACATCGGTAACAAAGAGTGTCTGCTGTTTTGCTATAGAAAAGGTAATATAAGGATTGTTACCTTTTAAAAACAGCCTTGGCATGCTGGATGTTCTCAAAACATTTTATAGAGGAACTGGAGACCGGGAGCAAGGTTTCCGGTTCCATATCAGAGTCTGCTATGTGACATACGACATCGTTACCGACAAGGGCGGGGACAGAACCGAACTACTTATTTTTTATGCGCAGGAACGGCCATCTGCGGAGGGGTACTGGAACGTGGAGGTCGGTGATAAAGAGATTTTTGGAAATTCCGTTGTGCTGAGAGATGGAAATACTGAAATTTTACGGAACCAGATGGGTAGCTTCCGTTTGATTTACAGTTGGAAGGCTGTGGATAAGGAAACTTCTAATTCACACTCCAGCTCGGAGGATTCTGATGAGGGAAGTGTTTCTCCCTGTAATGGCGGAGTTTGCAGCGGAAATTAGAGTATGAGGACATAAGACGACGGAACCGTGTTCTGGGTATGCTATATACCGGGAATTGGCTATGCTTCTGATAGGTGGTACCAAATCATATGGAATGGAATGCCGGGCTGGTATCATTTTGATGGCGAAGGAAAAATGATGACTGACTGGCAGGAGATTGACGGGAAACGATACCACTTTGAAACCCGGCCCGGCGGACCAATGGGGAGGCTGGATGCAGCGGTTCGGGAACCGGAGAAGCCGTGAAAAATATGCACAATCTGCGCTGATATAGTATAGAAACAAAAACTTTTTGGCCGATAAGCTATCATCTTTAAAAGCAATTTTATTTATTTGATTTTTGTATTTGGAGCTGCTGTGGAATAATTGAGAAATCAGCGATTCTGCAGCAGCTCTTGTTTTTTAAATAGGGGAATTTAAGGGTGCATATCCAGAATACCATAGTCTGCAGAGGAAAATCGAGTTCTTCTTGTCGGCGGGAACCCCCGGATTCAATACCCGCGGCGGGAGAGAATGGACCGGCTTTTTCTGTTGAAAAAAACAAAAATTATGAGGATTTGAAATGCCGGCTTCCCTCCACAATGAGTTCGGCACACCGGTCGATTCCCAAAAGCCCGCTGTTTAGGATCATATAGTAGTTGGAGGGAGAGCCCCAGACCTGGCCGGTATAACGTTTATGGTGAAAGGCCCGCTCTCCGTCTTTTTGCTTCATGGCAGCCTCCGTCTTTTCTGGAGCAATCCCATATTCCTGCTGAATACGCTGCCGTTTCTCTTCTGAAGTGGAGTGGATGAAGAGGCGGAAACAGCCAGGATCCTCTTTCAGGATGTAGTCGGCGCACCGGCCGATGATGACGCAGGAACCACTCTCGGCAATCTGCTGGATTACCTGTTTCTGGGCCTCATAGAGGCGGTCTGCCTCATTTAAATTGTCGGTATTGAAAAGATGGGTTTCAAAATTGCCGTAGCTTTGGGCGGCCCAGTCCCATGCGGCGTCCCGCAGAGAGATCCCTTCCTCTGCAGAGGCTACATATTGATGGGATAATCCGCTTTCTCTGGCGGCCAGGGCAATCAGTTCTCTGTCGTAAAAAGGAATTCCGAGAGCTTTGGCAACCTTTGCTCCAATCTCCCGGCCGCCGCTGCCGTATTCCCTTGCAATCGTGATAATCGTATGTTCAGGAGAACGTTCCGGTTTGGAAGAGGGCACTGTTTCAACCGTGTGGTCTTTCACTGAGGATTCTCCTTTGCCGCGTTTTTTCGGGTGCATCAAAACAGCACAAACGGCAAGCGAGAGAAATACGATAATAGAAGTTACCAAAAAGGAAGTTTCGATTCCCTTCATATCGCCGTGGCTTTTTGCAGAAGCCGACATGACGGATACCAAAAGAGCGCTGATGATGGAACCGCCAACCTGTCGAACGGTATTCATAAGTGCTGTCCCATGGGCGACAAATTTAGATTCTACAGAGTTCACGGACCAGGTTTGAAGCGGCTGGAGAAGTGCCACGACACCGAGCATGCGGAACGCATACAGAATGATTACAGTCATAAGAGCTGTTGTCGGTCCGATAAAGGAGAGGCAAAATGTTGCGCCGCCAAGAAAAGCAAGCCCTGCCAAAGAGAGAAGATAAGGGCCTTTTTTGTCCAATATTTTGCCGCAAAGAGGATTTAAGAAGGCCAGGAAAAGCGCACCTGGCAGCAGAACCAGCCCGGATATGGTGGCAGAGTACTGTCTTAAATTCTGGATGTAGATGGGCAGCAGAGTGGAAACGGACAGCATGGAGCCATAGGCAAAAATCAGCAGAATGGTTCCCAGGGTAAAATTTCTGTTTTTAAAAATTCTTAATTCCAAGAGGGGAGAAAAAAGCTTAAACTGCCGGAGGGCAAACAGGGCGATGCAAATGATTCCTACAACCAGAGGGCCGATGGTTGCAGCAGAGACGAAACCGTAATTTCCCTGATTTGATACACCGGTCAGCAGACCACAGAAGCCGATGGTCGATAAGATTACGGACAGAATATCCAGCTTTCCTTCCGCATGCCTTTTTTCGTCCGGAAGCTTGAAGAAAGCCAGGATAATTCCCAAGGCAGCCAGAAAGCACATAATATAAAAAATGGAACGCCATCCAAAGGAATCCGCAATCCAGCCGGCAAAGGTAGGACCGAAGGCCGGTGCAAATCCGGTGGTGAGTCCTACAATTCCCATAATGGAGCCGCGTTCTTCCGGCCTGTACAGGCGGAATGCCACTACCTGGGGAAGGGGAAGAAGAATTCCGGCTCCCAGAGCCTGGATGACACGGGAAAGCAGCAGAAGATAGACATTGGGAGAAAATGCGGCTGCGGCACAGCCGACGAAGAACAGGAATACGGAGGCCAGGTATAATTTTTTAGAAGAAAAATGTTCCATCAGATATCCGGTACACGGAATCATGACGCCCATAAACAGCAGATAACCGGTGGTAAGCCATTGGCCGATTCCTGCGGTAATACCGAATTCCGTCATAATCCTGGGCAGTGATGCAGTCATTACAGTCTGGTTCAGGGAACTGATGAAAGCTCCGATAATGATAATTCCAATGATAAGTTTACGATTTCCATGGTCTATTTGACAGTTTTCATTTGTTTTCAATAAAAAAATCCCCTTTCAAAAGCCGGCTGGCAATTTGTACAATCTGTTCCGTGTCTTCCATCCAGGCATTTTGCTGCCAGGTGCGGAGCATCTGGTAAGTCAGGCCGGCCAGATAACTTTCCAAATATGGGATTTCCTCCTGTGATTGTGATACCTGTTCTGCATAGAATGAAAACTCATTTTTGAAGAGATAGATGTTGTCGATGGCAAAGATATGGGAAAGCTGGTTGTCGAAGAGTACGGACAAAAATTTTTTGTGTTCGCTCCAAAAGTGAAAATAGACGGCCAGCATCTCCTCTATGGTCGGCGGAAGATTCTCCAGCCCGCCGGTAAAGAGAGAAAAGAGGACATTTAAGGAGTGCTCCAGGATATCTTCTTTCTGGTTAAAATTGGTGTAAAAGGTCTGCCTGGACAGACCCGCGTTTTTTGTGATATCTTCAATCGTGATATCTTTTAGCGGACGTTTGAGGAGCAAATGAACCAAAGATCTGGCCAGAGCCGTTCTGGAACGGAGCGCCGCAGGGTTTGTTGTATTTTTGTTAATCATTTTTTGTCACCTCCCAACAAATTATAGCATAGCGAAAAAACTTTTACAAGTGTAAATGTTTTCTGCCGCTCTCTTGGATTCTATGGATATCATGCTGGCTTGGGACGGCAGTTGCACTGTCCTCCGGTTAAGAAAGAACGGAGATTTGGAATTTGTTTTGTGTATTGACGATTTCTTTTTCTTCAAAAGGGGTAGTGAATAATCGAAACGGCAACTCTCATCTCAGGGGATTTCATCATCCGGTGTCTTTTTAAATAAATATTGTAACGTGTCTACCAGTCAGCAGACTGCCTTTAGTGGCGGTCCTTTTTTAATTGGAGGTGAAAGATGCAGATATATATCAGGAGGGAGACGGTATGATTCCAATTGCAGCAGGAGTGCGGTCAGATATCAAAGCACTGGCAGGATGTCTGGAGGACTGCATGCCATTTAAGGATGACCATATGGAACGAAACAATACACTGGCGCGGTGCGTGGACCGAAGAAGAAAAGGCACGTTTCGAAGCTGCCCTCAGGCTGGAGCATGTGTTCTAATATACTGCTGGGCAATTTCCAGATGGCAGCAGAGGAGATATGGTTTGCAGAGAAATCCGATGAATCCTTTCATGTTAAATGATAGGCGGGCGCCTGATGTTTAATTTAGGAAAAATTAATATGTTCGAAAGAAAATCAACGCCTTTTGATACAACTTTGAAACAACTTTATGTTATTCTAAGACAGAACAGAAAACATACTGGTAATCCTTGTTTTCTAATTGGCTGGAGCTGAAAGCGGTTGTGGCCGGAAAGGTGGAGATTATGAAATTAAGCAAATTATGGATTGTGGCTGGTGTTCTGCTTCTTACTGCCTGTCAGCCAGAACAGACGCCCACAGGAAGCCGGGGTGCCAGTATAGGGACAACCGTTGCTGAGGCTGTTACCCAGGAGGGGACGGACAGCCGGTATAGGACTGCTCCCAGTGGAACAGCGAAAGACGAGGAGGGTACTACTCCCGGTAAGATACCGGAAGAAGTTCCGGCAGGAACAAGCACTTCCGGAGAAGCAAAACTTCCAGATGTGTTTCCCTTGGAATTCGTATTCAGCAGCGGGGCCGGCGCGTGGAGAACTGATATTGTGTTAAATCAGGATGGCTCGTTTAACGGAGCATACCTTGATTCCGATATGGGAGACCGCGGAGACGACTATCCTAAAGGAACGCAGTATATCTGTGATTTCAGAGGACAGTTTGGTAATATCAGGCAGATGGACAGCCATACATATACCATGACATTATCTAAAATCACAGCAGAAAAAGAAAACGGTGTTGAATGGATTGAAGATGGTATCCTGAACAAATATTCTGAACCATATGGCATGGAGGACGGCACGGAGTATCTTTTGTATACGCCGGATACAAAGATTGCGGAAGTGCCGGAAGATTTCCTCAATTGGTACCCTGGTTGGAATTTTGTGGATGAAGACGGGAATCAGCCGGACACACTGTCATGCTATGGGATTTATAATGTAAAAATGGGATACGGATTTTTTGTTTATTAGTTTTGTTATTATCCCTCACAGGAACTGCCGGAGAACGCCCCATCTCCAAAATAACATGCCTGATACTTTCAAAACAATATTCCAGCGCCATCCTGAAGTTGATTCCGGTTTCTTCTGTAATTTGACATTCGAAGCAGAGGACACCGTCATCCTTCAGGGCGCTGACGCAGGCCCATTATGTAGCCTTTAAAATGATTGAAGGACAATAGGCCAAAGAGGAGTTATCCGGGGCCGTGAGATGGTGGCAGTGGGAGGAGGGTCCTAGTGATGAAATGTCTGCAATATTTAACACTCTATAATATATGAAACCCAAAAAATGTTTATTGAGTTTGTCTCAGTTCTTTTTTTGAAGCTATTTCTAGCAGAAGTATTTCATATAAATTTTAATGAACTGTTTAGTATTGAAATATATTTGAGAACGATTATTGTTGTATGGCTAATATACCATGCACTGCAAGTAAAACACAGCAATAGTTTATATAATAGAATAAAAAGGATTGAGAAGATAAAAAGTGGGGCATATCTAAGAAATCCCAATATAATTTTTCAGGAAGAGATTAACAAGTGCAATTATGGTATAGATGCTCAAAAAGAAACGCTTGGTATATTGAAAGCATTTTCGCCAATGGCATTTATTGTATTGTTAGCAGGCAGATTTCTTGATAATGTAGAAGTCGATAAATATACTTCTTTATTTTTTGGGGTTTTGATATTATATTTTTATAAGGTATGGAAATGTAATAAAAAGCTGAGAACTATTATGTATAATAAGTGTCAGTTTGAAAACGAATGGAATGATTATAAACAAAACTCAGTAAAATCGCAATGAGCTATGGACACTGTTTGATTGTGTGGTGAAGAACAGGCGGCGACTTAGCCAAGCAATGGAGTTAACTATAAATCAGGCATTGTAGCGTTTCCTGTTTAAGAAGATTAAGGAACAGCTGCAATGCCTGTATAATGTGGGGCCGGAATATAAGTCATTATTTCTTTTTCAGCGTCAATCCCAATTTCTCCTTTTCCGCTTCAATCATTCGTCTGGCATCTTCCTCATCCTGATAATAGATTTCCTCCCAGTATTCAGCAAAACCGGCTATATCACCATCTCTCAATAATCGCTCGCCCTTCTGTACCAGTGGGACATATTTGAGATGGAGCCCGTATGCATCCGTGTGCTGCAAGGCCAGCGGATGGCCCCAGGCCAGCAGTTCATGTAAAATGCGGAAGCATTCCCGCACAGTGAGCAATGGACAGCTCCTTTCTATAAAAACGAGAACAGCTCCGAATGCTATGTAACTCCGCCCCTGCTCCCGCAGTTTCCCAAATGACCGGGCCAGTGCGTTTAACCTGTCTGGGGTAAGTGTTTCCAGGGTACATAGGAGTACCTGGCGAATCATCAGGGTCATTAACTGCAGACCCTCCAAAAAATAGCGGACGCCTGCCCTGACATCCGGCATGGATAAATCCACAGGAGTTGCGACTGTATTGACGAGGGTTCCCTTCCCCTGAAAGGAGGAGGCGATGCCTAACCCATTCAGTGTATAAATCGCCCGCCGGACTGTGTTCAGACCCATATGGTATTCCCTGGCCAACGTTGGATTGGAGGGAAGGTAGCTTCCCGCCGGATACTGGCCTCTTACGATTGCGTGGATAAGCTGTGCAACCAAAGTGTAGCGGCGCTGTGGGTGCGGCCGGTCAAGGCGCCATTGAAAGAAAGCGGGTTCTGTATAATCCAGACAATCGTCCAGGCGGGCCTTTTGGATAAAACCGTACACCTGGCGGAGCGGTTCTGCAGCTTCATACTTTTGTTTCAAGCGCCTGATAGCCTCCCCCTGCGGCTCGTGCAGCAGTGCGCTGCGCGATTCGGCGTCAGCCCCCTCCCGCATTAAATAGGGAAAACGGAGGTAACGAATCATTTCCCAATATAGATTTAGAATCAGGCTGTTGTCCAGCGTATTCATGGCATACAGGTATAACTGGGCCTGCACAGAAGCTGCGCCGGGCCGGGGATGTTTCAGTTCTTTTATAAATTCTGCCCACTCATCGCTGCTCAGACTTTGCAGCCGCCAATCCCAAAATGGTTCAAATATCAACCGCCCTGCTTCAATCAAATCTCTGATGCCTGCCTCACGGGGAACAAAATACCGGGCAGCATTTTCACGATACTGGTCAGAATCAGCCTGATAAACAATACTGGCCGATTTTTTACCTTCAATTTTAATATAACCCTCATCTTCTAAAAGCGCCAGAGCAGCGCGTGCCGTTGATGGTGCAATCCGGAATAACTTCGAGATTGTCAGAATCGTTGGCAGGCTGTCGCCATAAGCGTAAAACCCGTAGAGTATCCTGGCCTTATAGCATTCATAGGCAACAGTATACCGGCCTTTATCAACTTCCACTTTTATCCCTCTCAATATTTATATTTTCGCAGCTGTTCACAGATGGAACAGATAATGATTCTTATACTCCATATAAGTTTACTACAAAAAATACGTTCTAACAAGCTCTGTCATATATTGGGAATATCAACCCATTTCCGTAAGTCATTAATCTCCAACAACAAAAAATTCCAAATAAATGCATGGAATGTTTTACATAGCGGCTGTTTTTTGTTATAATATAAAACACTAAATACGTATATGGGCAGAGTTGCGGATGAAGGGGTGAGTGTAATGCTGTCTGATAGCTATATAGGCTGGGGGCTGGCGTTGCCCATCTGCCTGTTTTTGGTCTATGGTTTTACTTCCATAAGGACAATGGAGACCCTGGGCTACCCACAAAAAAATGTCTTTTTTACTTGGCTGACTGGCGCCATACCAGGCGGGCTGCTGTTTACCTTCTGGTGCTCCTTCAATATTCCACTGATGCCGGTCTATATGATTGCATTCTTTTGCCACATGCTTCACTGGCATTATACAAGGAACACCTGGGAGGAGAAGCTGTTTGCAATCAACCTGTTACATATCATCACCATGTCAATCCATATGACACTAATCGGACTGTGTGCTTTGGCACTGAAGGTCCCAATGGGCGATGTGATTGGACGGCCTTCCTGGCGGATTATTACGATTTCTGTGGCGGTCTCTGCCCGCGTTCTGACTGATTTGCTGCTTCCTCACCGCGGGCTGCCACTGGAGGTAATACGCACCCAGACGGGTGCCGCGGAGAAAGAGCCCTTTATGGCCTTTCTGTGGTTTTGCAGTATTTTTATGTGTTTAGACAGCCTGCTTTGTCAGACAAGCATTAAGTGGACCATGCTGCCTGTGCTGCTCATTATATGTATGGTGTTTAAGCAGTTTTTTATCCTGCGCTGCCTGGTGCACCTATATTCCGTGATGCGGGCCCACCATTTTGAAGACCAGCATAAAGCGCTGGAGGCGGAGCTGGAACAGCAAAATCAACAGGCCGCGGCCTTACAGAGCAAACGTGACATGGATGCCCTGACCGGGATATACTCACGCCGGTATTTTATGGAACAAATGGAATGTTTTCTGTCACAGGGAGGGGGCCAAGGCGGTGCCCTGGTCTATATAGACCTGGACCGCCTCAAGCAGATTAACGATACTCTGGGACACACCATGGGCGACCAGTACCTCATTGTGTTTGCCCATACCTTTGGTGCATATTTGGGGGCAGAAGATGTATTTGCCCGGTTAGGCGGAGATGAATTTGCCGTCCTGCTTCCTGACTGCTGTGAGAACGATGCCAGAATCCGGCTGGAGGAAATACGATTCCGGCTGGCCCGAAAGGAATGCTGCGGAAACACTATTTCATTCAGCTTTGGCGTGGCAGGTATAACCGGGACACAAAATAATGCAGCTGAACTGATTCGTTGCGCAGATTTGGATATGTATCGCGACAAGGAGCAGCGGCGGTAGATAGGAGGTGGAACATTGGATTTGCGTCAAGTATTGGAAACTGTCATAATTGCCTTGGCTGCTGTGACCTATTTTTATTTTAACTGGAGGTATTTTTGCTTTGTAAAGGCGCAAAAACAAATGAAAAGCTTGGGTGTCCGCTATGTCTTATTATGCTTTGTCCTCAACTATATCATTTTTGTAGTCTGCAGTATACTGGAATTACATCTGGTCGCTAATTGGTCCATCTTTGCAGCGGCGCTCTTACTGGAAACCCTGCTGTATACCGGCCGGGATAGACGATGTTCTCTGTTCAGTACGCTTACCGGCATCATCTGCGGCTTAGCAATTAATATCCTTTGCCGTGCAGTAATCTCCATTCTCACCGGCCTGCCGCTTCAAAATTTTGATAACCACACCAGATATCTGGGTAACCTGAAGGGCATTCCCGTGCCTTTAGGCTTTCTATTCACAGGGATTATTCTCCGTGTCTTCACCAGACCGGCTTATATTCACCGGCTGAGGCTAATCCTGCGCTACCCCAAGCATCAGAAATTCCTCTTGGAAATGATGGCAGGCCTATTCTTTTACCTCTTTCTAAACCTGATTCTCTACTCCGCCCCCTACAACGACCTGCTGCTCAAGGGCTGGAGTATTAAATCCTGTCTGTTTGCTATCATCGGATATCATATTGCTATTTGGTATACTTGGCGCATATGCCTTTTGACGGATTACCAACATAAAAATAAGGCAATGGAGCATGAACTGGCGGCCTGGCAGCAGATTGTACCTCAGCTGTATCAGGATGCTGTACATGATGGACTGACAGGGCTTTTTAACCGTCAGCATGCACTGGAAGCGCTGGCATCCCTGTTTAACCAGGGCATTCCCTTTCTTCTCTGCTTTGTGGATTTGGATTGTCTGAAACAGATGAATGATGTATATGGCCATACCGAAGGGGACCGCTACCTCAGGGCTGTTTCGGACCAGCTCCGCCACATGTTCCGAAGAAATCAGGATATGCTGTTCCGTTATGGCGGCGATGAGTTCCTGTGTCTCATACGCGGTTTGCCAATGGATGAGGTAGAGCGGAGACTTGCAGATGTAAATGAGAGGCTGGCCAGGCAGGAGGGTGAAGGATTTCTCCTTCCCATTTCCGTCAGCTATGGGGTGGCTGACAGTCGTCTGTTCTCCGGGGCCGCACAGCTCATTGCGGAGGCGGACAAAAAAATGTATGAACAAAAGCAGCGGAAACGGAATGATAGAAATAAAGGGCTCTGGAAAGGAACACGAGAATGAGTAATATAGCGACAAAAATGACAGCGCTGGAAACTGTGCAGGCGTTTTGCAGTGCTTGGTTTGAAGAGCGCAACGCAGATAAGGCCCACTTTTTTCTGGCTCCTGATGAGGTCTGCTTCGTGGGCACGGGTGAGGATGAATTTGCCTATAGCTCCGAGGAAATGAAGGAGTATTTAATACGGGACGTGCAGGAGATTCCGGAGCCCTTTTCGTTTGAACTTATGCTTTTTCAGGAGCAGGTAATCGATGAACGGACCAGAAATATATCCATAGGGATTACTCTCAAAAATACAAAGTACAGCTGGAGGCTGCGGGCGTTTTTTACATTGGTCCGGATACATGAGCATTGGAGATTCCGTACACTGTGGTTTGCCGAGCCTGGAAACAGCCAGTGCGGTGAAGAACACTATCCGCGTGCATTGGTTATGGAAAACATAGCCCGGCAGAAGCAGGCCCAGGCCGAGGTTATGCACCTATACAATAACGTTCCCGGTGCGGTGTTCAGGGTCCGGTTCGATGAGGGGTTTTCCGTTGCCGATGCCAATGACGGTCTATACGAATTCCTGGGGTACACCCGCGAGGAGTTTGGAGCGCTGGGAAACCAGATGGCTGCGGTTATTTATCCGGGAGACTTAGAAGCTGTACGGGCAAGGCTGATTGCAGGTGGGGGACGCGGGGAAACCATCCGGGATGAACACCGGCTGGTCTGTAAAGACCGCAGTATTAAATGGGTGTCACTGAAGGCTCAGCTCTTGTCCGGTGATGATGGCAATCAGTATTTCTACGGTGTTTTTGTAGATATAACAGAAGAAAAGCTGTCCCAGGAACGGGTCCGGGAGCTTTATGAAAAGGAACTGGCCTATTTTGCCCAGACGGCTTCTGCGGAAGGGAGCATCCAGGGCAAGGTCAATGTGACAAAGGATATGGTGGAAAGTTATCAGGCCACGGCTGCCTCGGCTATCACCCGGCTGGGGGACACCTATGAGCAGGCTATCCACAATTTTGCGTCTTCCGTGGTGGACACCGAATATGGCAGCCATATCCGCAGGACCCTGGGGCGGGCCCGGGTATTGGACTGCGTTGCTGCCGGAGAGACGGATATCCACTTTGAATTTCTCCGCAGGCGCAATGACGGAGGAGCTTTCTGGAGTAAAACAAACTACAGGTTCCATCAAAATCCGGAGAGCGGCGATGTGATTGCTTTCTTCTATACCATTGACGTTACAGAGCAGAAAATGCAGGAGCAGCTTATCAATAAAGTGACCGAATTGGATTATGAGATTATTTCCGACATCGACATCTATAATGATACCTACCATGTGGTATCCTTCCACCCCGGAACCGAGAGCATGATGCCTGGGAAAGGCCGGTTTCAGGAGGAAGCCAGAAATATTGCAAATAACACTATGGAGGCGGAGGCTCAGAAGGAGTATCTTTCTAAGCTGGATTTTACATATATGCAGAAGGCGTTATCCGGGCAGAGCAGCTACAATTTTATGGCGGAAACCCGCGATGAATACGGGAATCCCCGGGTTAAACGGTACCAGATTTTTTATATCAGTGAGGAACTGGGCCGGGTCTGTATTGCGCGCACGGATGTCACCGACATCATCCGTCAGGAGCAGCAGCAAAGAGCGTCTCTGGCCGCCGCACTTGCTGCTGCAAAACAAGCCAATGCAGCCAAGACGGATTTCCTTTCCCGCATGAGCCATGAAATCCGCACACCTATGAACGCCATCATTGGCATGAGCGCTATTGCTGCCCAGTCCATCGGAGATGATGAACATGTGGCAGACTGTATTTCTAAAATAGGTATCTCCTCCCGTTTTCTGCTCTCCCTCATCAATGACATCCTGGACATGAGCAGGATTGAGAGCGGCAAGATGCTCCTTAAAAACGAAAAAATCCCCACTGAGGAGTTCCTGAAGGGCCTAAACGATATCTGTTACGGTCAGGCAGCCGCCAAAGGGGTTGAGTATGAGTGCATCGTGGACCCCACTCTGGATGATTTTTATATCGGCGATGCCATGAAACTGCAGCAGGTTCTTATCAACATCCTATCCAATGCCATCAAGTTTACCGGTGAGGGCGGTAAGGTTACCTTTTCTGCTGCTCCGCATAGAAAGACAAAGGACGGCGCGAAACTGCGCTTTATCATAAATGATACGGGAATTGGAATGGATGAGGAGTTTCTGCCCCGCATATTTGAGCCATTTTCCCAGGAGTCCATTGGCACGACAGCGCTGTATGGCGGTACCGGGCTGGGCCTATCGATTTCCAAAAATATCGTGGACATGATGGGCGGCCGAATCAATGTGCGGACAATCAAGGGAATCGGTTCAGAGTTTACAGTGGATATAAAACTGGGAGTTACGGAGGAAGCAAAACTCCGCTATGCCAAGAAGAAAATCAACTATAATTTTTCCCGTCTTAAAACCCTGGTGGTGGACGATGATGTGGCTGTTTGTGAAAGTGCGGTCGGAACGCTCCGGGAGATGGGAGTCACCGCCCAGTGGGTGGACAGCGGTTATAAAGCAGTGAACCGGGTACAGGAGCTTTGGGGTACCGGCGACCATTTTGATATGGTCCTGATTGACTGGAAAATGCCGGAGATGGATGGGATTGAGACTGCCCGCAGAATCAGGACCATTGTAGGGCCGGATGTCACCATCATCATCATGACTGCCTACGACTGGGCGGCCATTGAACATGAAGCGAAGCTGGCTGGTGTCAACCTGCTGATGAGTAAGCCTATGTTTAAGTCTTCTCTGGTTTCCGTGTTTACCAAAGTGCTGGGAGAGCAGGATGAGCAGGCAGTCCGGAAACAGACGGCTGAATATGACTTTACAGGACGGCGGATTCTCTTAGTAGAAGACAATGCAATCAACACCGAAGTAGCTGCCGCACTGCTTGAGAATAAAAACTTTTTTGTGGAAACAGCGGAAAACGGATTGCGGGCCATTGAGATATTCAGCAAATCCGGGACCGGCTATTACGATGCTATCCTCATGGACATACGGATGCCGCAGATGGACGGCCTCACGGCGGCAAACAACATCCGGCACATGACCAATGCCGATGCCAGGACGATTCCAATTATCGCAATGACGGCCAATGCGTTTGATGATGATATTGAGAAAAGCAAGGCCGCGGGAATGAATGCCCACCTGGCTAAGCCTATTGACCCGGAGCGGCTTTATCAGACCTTGTATGATTTTATTATGGGACAGGAGGAGGTTTAGACTATGACATTACCCTTCATAAACCATTAATCAAACAGCTGCTCACCCAATAGAGATGGCCGTACAGAAGGTGCATTCTCTATAGAAAGGAACCTGCCATGAAGAAAAGCAAAGCAGATAAAGTAAAACATACTTCAGATAATCATAAATGGGTTCTTATCTCTGTCATGGCGGTGGCGGCTGTTGCCAGTATCCTGTTGTTCGTCCGTTCTTATCAGAGGCTGAACCAGTCTATCCTGAATGAGCGTGTGGAAGCGGTCCAACAGATTGGGTATCTGCTTTCTGATAAAGTAACCATGCTGAAGGATTCCTACTTAGGAGAGACCAGACAATTGGTCACACTCCTTGAAAATTCATGTGCAGCCAGTATGGAAGAAGTGAGGAGAATGTTTGCCGACAGCGGTGATTTTCTCTTAGTGACTGCGGACGGAAAATTCCATGCTCCCGATGGGAGTACCTGGCTGATTAAGGATAACGACCTGCGTATGAATATCGTACAGGGAGCAGATGTAGTCTCCACCTTTGCCACCATTCAGACCAGGGGGGATTACTGGTTGTTTTCTTCAGGCCTGGATGGAGTGATTCTGGACGGCGTGGAGTACGTGGGCCTTGTAAAGCCGGTAGATGCCCGGCTCTACGCTGATGTGGCTACAATACCCTTGTACAGCGGAATGGGCGCCTCTTATGTAATTGATATTCATGGTTTCATCGTAATGCGCCCCCAGATGGCGGAGGCCAATGAGGTATTTAAAGGATACAATCTTTACAACATTCTGAATCAGGCGGGCATTGCCCGGAGGGAATTGGAGCAGCTTCAAAATGCTGTTATCAATGAAGCGCCTTACCAGTGCATCACAGATTTGGGAGGTATGACATGGCTGATTCAAAGTGTGAGTGTGGACGCGGACCGCGGGATTGTGATTGCGGTTCCAATCTCTGTTACCGCAAAAGACACTTACGGCCAAATGCGCAGCGTTATTCTTCTGAGCGCCCTTGTAGTTCTTATATTGGCAGCCCTGGTGCTGTCTACCCTGCTGTTTATGATGAAACGCAACCAGGCGGTCAAACTGGAACAGGCAAAGGCCAGAGCAAAAAATGATTTTCTGGATAAAATGAGCCACGACATCCGGACTCCGTTGAACGCAATCATTGGAATGCATGAATTAGCTCTCAACTCTCCGGATGACAAAGAGGTGGTTCTTGATTGTCTGAAAAAGGCTAAGATGTCCAGCTCTTACCTGGTCTCCATTATCAATGATGTGCTGGATATGAGCAAAATTGAAAGCGGAAAGATGACCATCAGCAGGCGGCAGTTCAGCATGGAGGAGCTATTGGACCATGTGATGCAGATGGAGGAGATTCCTGCCCGGGAAAAGAATCTGTCCCTGTCACTAAACATAGAGAGTCCTATCAATACCGATTTTATCGGCGATTCGGTGCGGATACGTCAGTGTCTGATAAATATAATTTCTAATGCAATAAAGTTCACGCCGGAGGGAGGAAGGATTGTTGTGGATTATGCCGCGCAGCCTATTGACAGCAAACACAGCAGAATCCGGTTTAGCATACAGGATACCGGCATTGGTATGAGCGAGGACTTCCTGAGCCGAATCTTTACGCCATTTGAACAGGAGTTTTCGTCTCTTACCAGTGCTTATGTAGGGAGCGGGCTTGGTCTTTCCATTGTGAACAGTTTGGTATCCCTGATGGGTGGAGATATTACGGTAGAAAGCGAAATGGGAATTGGCAGCATATTTACAATTACCATTCCCCTGTCCACTATCCCTATGTCAGCCGTCACGGGCGAGGCTGAATCTGACAAGGAGCTGTCCGTGCGGATTAGGAATCGGCGGGTTCTGGTTGCAGAGGATAATGACATTAACCGTGAAATCATATCCATGCTGCTGAAAGAGATGGGATTTGTGGTAGATACGGCTGTGCATGGGCGGGACGCGGCGGAACAATTCGCGCAGTCAGAGCCGGGGTACTACTCCCTGATACTGATGGACATTCAGATGCCGGTCATGGATGGGCTGGAAGCAACAAAGCAAATCCGCGCATCCGAACACCCGGACAGCGGAGCCATACCCATTGTGGCGCTCTCTGCAAACGCCTTTGACGATGACACCCAACGCTCCTTAGACGCAGGAATGCAGGCCCATCTGGCAAAGCCGGTAGACTTAGCCGAGTTGAAGCGAATATTAAAAAAATATGTAATGTGAGGTGCCCGAATTGAAAAAGAAAGATTTAAAAGCCGCAGCCGCAGCCCTGACCGGACTTATCCTGCTTTCAGGGTGCTCCCAATCCGCTCCGGTATCCCCAGCGGATAGTATTGCAGGTTTAAAAGCGGAGAATGAGATATTGACCTATAAACCGGTCGAGGACGGTAAGACAGTCATTACCATAGGAAAATACCAGGCTTTCGATGAGGCGCCATTGGAGGCGGCAATTGAGGAAAGATTTCCGGAGCTGGACGTTATTTTTGTAGAATCGCTGGCTGGTACAGACCCTATCGCATATATGGCGCTGCAGAGCAGGGCCGATTCCCTTCCTGATTTAATGTTTGTCACCCGTGTGGCACCTGACAACGACTTTTTATATGATTTGTCTGCAGAAGGAGTTGTCAGCCGATATAACCTCTCAGCCCTCAACACTATGAGCATCGGAGGGAAGCTCTTTCAGATACCCATTGCAAATACAGTGGTGGGGATTGCATATAACAAGACCGTATTTGAACAATATGGCTGGACAGCCCCGGAATCTTTAGAAGAGTTTTATACGTTGTGCGATACAATCTCCGAAAAGGGAATCCGCCCCTTCAATGTCTGCTTGAAATACTATTCGACGATTGAATCCACAGCACTGGGGCTCAGCTACGACAAGGTTCTCTCTGATTTGGATAAGCAGACCCGGTACAATTCCTTTATTCAGCAAGAGGGTTCCTGCCGGGGGCTGCTGGAGCCCATGTTCGGCACCCTGAAGCTGTTATACGAAAAAGGAATCATAACGGAAGACGATTTCTCATCCAGCGCCACAGAAATCCGCCACGGAATGTACGAAGGTACATCCGCCATGATAATCTCAAACCTGGATATCGTATCCCTGTACAAAACAGAGCAGCCGGACTGCCAGATTGACTTTATCGGGTTTCCCACAGAAGTGCCGGGAGAACGATGGCTGCACATGGTATCGGGTACCAAGCTATCGGCCTCCAGGCAGGCAATGGAGAACCGGGATAAGAAGGAAATCATCCTGGCTATTATGGATTATCTGAGTACAAATGAGGGGCAGAGCGCCCTGTTCCAATCCTTTTCCGGCGTCAGCAGTCTGACATCCTATCAGCAGGAGGCTGTATTTGATTTTGATGACATCGAGGCTTGCATTCAGTCCGGCCGCGTTTTCTTTGCAGATTATTTCGGCTCCAATGATTACGTTTCTGTGTTTTATGACTGGACCACAGGAAAAATGACCATGGAGGAGATGATTTCAGCTGCTGACCGTTTTGAGCCCATCAACGAGCTGATGCTGTTGGAGACAGAGCCTATTGGGACTGCCAGAGAACCGTTTACCATACTGGAGACCAGTATCTATATCGCTGATGTCATGCAGCAGCTGACCGGGGCAGATATCGCACTGGTACCCAATAATTATTTTTACCGGTCCAACATTGCAGCTATATACGAGGGCGGCATCGTATATCCACAGCGGTTCATACAACAGGGTACAGGCGCCAACGATTACCTGACCACCTATGAGATTACCGGGGCTGCACTCCGGGAACTGATGGAGCATCCCATTATCAACGGCGCAGAGGTGAATATTCTATACGCCCCTGCCGGGCTGAGGGTGGAGTATGCGCCATGGGCGGATGAGGCTGAAAATGTGCGCAGCATCACCCTGGCTGACGGTGGGGAGCTTAACGATACATCTGTCTACACAGTTGCTGCCAGAGCCGGTTGTATAGATGAATGTTATATTACCAGGGTAGTACAGGAATATCCGGATGCAGGAGCCAACAATGAAATGATGGCTGAAGCAATACGGGCATCCGGCTCCATCAGCCCGGTAAAGGATGGAAGGGTTAAATTGATATGGGATATAGTGAGACCTGAATAAATGGAAGAACTTAGCGGGGCTTTAATGTGTAAATCACAACGGCTACAAAAGTGTACAAGCAGGTAGGTAAGATAAGTATATCGTTAGCATGCAGTGAAGCGATAGCTGGCGACCGATTCTTTTCCGGCAGGAGCTGCTGGTCCATGAGTATTCCGTGGAATGAGGCTGAAGGCAGAGCAGAAGCCGGAAAAGTCGGGCCGGATTTATATTAAAAATCTTTTTAATAAGCGGGTCAATTCCATAACATCGATAGGCTTTGCTATATGGGCATTCATTCCGCATTCCAGGCAATGCTGTATGTCATCAGAAAACGCATCTGCACTCATAGCAATGATTGGGATAGATAAGGCATCCGGGTGGTTTATTCCCCGGATTGCCCTTGTAGCCTCATAGCCTGTCATATGAGGCATCCGTATATCCATAAGAATGGCATCGTAATATCCCTCTGGTGAACGTTGGAACTTGTCCAGACATATCTGGCCATCTTCTGCCCAATCCAGTTCTATGCCTGAGTCAGACAATAATTCACTTGCAACCTCCCAGTTAAGCTCATTATCTTCAGCCAGCAGGATACGGCGTCCGGATAGCTTAATATTTTGTTTTAATGCCTGGCCGTTTTTCATTTCAACTGAAACCGCCTTTTCAAAATCAAACGTGAGATGAAATTCGGTACCTTTATCAGGCTCGCTTATTATATCAATGGTTCCTTTCATTGCGTCCACAATGTACTTAGTTATCGCCATTCCCAAACCGGCACCCTCAGTTTTATGTATTCTGGTTCCATCTGCACGGCTATAGGATTCATATATTTTTTTGAGAAAATCTGGCGACATACCTATTCCGTTATCCTTGACTTTGATATGGATTCGGATATAGTTTTCTCCTTTTGGAGATTTTTCCTCAGAAAGGGATAATTGTATCGAGCCGCCCTCCGGTGTATACTTTGTTGCATTTGATAAGAGGTTTAACAAGACCTGATTCAAGCGGACACCATCGCACCACACATTCTCTGTTAGAATATGTTCAACATGTATGTCAAAGGTTTGCTTTTTAGCCTTAACCTGCGGCTGCATAATGTTAACGATTCCTTCAACTACGTCCTTTAATGAAATTTGCTCTATTGTTAAAGTTAATTTACCACTTTCAATTTTAGACATATCCAAAACATCATTAATCAGCCCTAATAGATGTTTACTCGACAATGTAATTTTTCTAAGGCAATTCTGCACCTGTTTCCGGTCATCTATGTGGGCTGCGGCAATCGCGGTCATGCCTACGATTGCATTCATGGGTGTACGGATATCATGGCTCATATTAGCTAAAAATTCACTTTTAGCTCTGCTTGCCTCAAGAGCCACCTGACGGGCCTCCTCCAATTCATGCACCTGAGAACGGGTTATGGAGAAATACCGAAGAAAAATCAATGTTAAAATAATCAAAACAGATACACATGACAATAATGTCATGAGCATACGCTGGCTGCTCAGATTATTTATGGCATTGTCCAATATGCTATAAGGCATTACCGATACTAAATACCATTCAGAATAGGGCAATGATATGCCATAAATTTGCCGTTCTTCACCATTTACTTCAAATGTTGTTGCATATTCTTCATGGTTTTTTAGAGCAGCACAAAATTCTTTTATAGGTTTTTCCGCAGATAGTTCATTTGCTGCAGAATCAAGCTGCCTTTGTAGTTGTTCAAAGAAAAGCCGTAACTCAGAGTTGGGATTCTGTATTACAAAACTACCGTCTGGCCTGATTATATGATAATACAACAGCTGCCCTTCATCCTCTAGGGAAAGGAAGTCGGTAATATATTCCAGAGGAACGGCCGCAATCAAGCCAGTGCTCCTATCATCATTGTGCATTGGATAAGCAGCATCAACGCCAAACAATACCACTTCATTTCCAGCAGAATCAACGCCTACAGCCACTCGTTGTTCCCCCAGTAATAATGCTTCTACAAAAGGTTCTGGGTTAAGTGGCCGTATGGATTGTCCATAAAGTGTCTGAAAATCCCCCTCGGCAGAACAAAGAGCTAAATAGTCAAACCCCCTGACCTGGGCCCTGTAAATAAGTTCTTCATATAGATTCTCTTTATCGTTGCTATCTGTTGGAACAACAGAAACAATGCCGCTGACCTGATTAAAACGTAATTTAATCACAGTTTCAAAGTGCCTGGACATTTGTTCGTTCATTCCAGACATATATATATTCCCAATTTCATAAACGGTCTTTTTACTTTTTCGGCTCATATAGATTCCGAGCAGACTGAAAACAGCAATACTAAAGAATAGAAGTCCGATGAAGCTATATATAAGAAATCGTGTTGCAATATTGTTTTTATTGATACTCATAGATGATATTTTTAGATTCATATATATATATTCCCTCCTCATAGACATTGCCATCATACCTTTCTTGGTGCCGTCATTTTACGGTTTTATTATAACTACTTTGCTTATATATTGGCAACAACCATATTGGTAAGGTGTGCAAATAGGTTTGAGCCTATTGATACTGACAAAATTGGTTTGTCATGGTATAATTCAGACAGAGAGGAGGCGGGGGATGAAACCACAGGAAACAAAATTTACATTTGTATATAATGAAATTAAGCAGTGTATTTTGGAGGGCCAAATACCGCCTGGAAATGCTTTGCCATCTTCAAGAATGTATTGCGAGCAATTTCATGTAAGCAGATATACGATTAACCGTGTCTTTGACGCATTAAGGGCAGAAGGGCTGGTTGATATTCAGCCTCGTCTTGCACCAGTTGTTGTTTCAAAAAAAGATAGTTGTAATTCATCAAATACTGTTTTCGAGATTTTAAAACAGAGGGAGAGCATTTTACAGGTATATCAGACGTTTTCTCTAATATTACCTTCACTTATGGTTTTTGCTTTGCAGGGATGTGATGTGGAGATAATGCCTCACTATAAACAGGCCATGAAAGCATTACGTTTAGGACATGCCTTAGGTGGATGGTCTTCTCCTTTTAAATTAGGATATGATATACTAAGAATAGGTGGTAATTCCCTATTCAGCGAACTCTATTCTACATTTGGCCTTTATAGTAAGCTTGCATTCTTTGCAGAGGATTGTCCTTATTTCTCTAAGCACTTTTTGCAGAGGGATGTATCTGTAGCCAGTGTTATTATAGATACATTAAAGGGCGGTGATTCACTCACAAAGTACAGCCAGTTATCAAATATGTATCAAGAACTTACGGATACCGTTGAAAAAACCTTAGATTACTTATCAGAGACAACGCCAAAATGTCCTGAACAAACTGGTTTGAAGTTTTCGTGGAATCCTATGCGTGGTCAGGATTATTATTACTCTAAAATTGTTGATGACATGAATCTGAAAATAGGCCTTGGGGAATATTCTGTTGGAATGTATCTTCCATATGAAAGGCAATTGGCTAGCCAGTATGATGTCTCTTTATCGACAGTCAGAAAGGCATTGGCAGAACTGGAGCAGAGAGGCTTCGTAAAAACGTTAAATGGTAAAGGCACCATAGTTATAGAACCGGATGATACTAAACTTCATCAGCTGGCACTTAATTCCGGGTATGTAGAAAAGGCGTTACGCTACCTTCATGCCTTACAGCTGATGGTTTTGATTATTCGTCCGGCAGCTTTAGCTGCAGCTCCGCGGTTTACTAAAGCAGAACTGGACGAGCTGGCAGACAGATTTACTTTTCCCGGCTCTATTTATTTAACAGATATTTTGGAATCCATAATGAAACATACCACGTTAGAACCTTTATATGTTATATTATCTGAAACCAATCATCTTCTTGAATGGGGGCACCATTTTGCTTATTATCCCTCCAAGAAACATACACTTTCACATCTCAATAAGCAAGTAATTTTAGCGTTTCAGCAGTTAAGGGAAGGCAATGATGTTTCCTTTGCAGATGGTATTGCAGATTGTTACCGTTACAATTTGGTTTGTATGAAGAAGCATATGGTAGAAAAATACAGGTTTCATAATGTAGCTAATATTCGTGTTCCCCAATTGATAACTATGGAGGAAAAATAAATGGGAAGGGGCATCCCAACTGCCTGGATAATATAAATAAGGCCCTTGGAGCATATCATACCATTATTACACCAGTCAACTTGTTCATGCACACGAAAATTAAGAGTGACGGCAGTATTTCAGTGGAAAAACCGGTTTCTAAATCAGGTGACAAGATTGTATTAGAGGCACTGATGGATATCAGGTTAGGCATTGCTGCTTGTAGTGTTTCTGAAAGTATGTGCAATAGTGGAACGTGTTCTCCTGTTAAAATTGTTATTGACTAAATCAGCTTACAGTTTACTATGCTGGAAAATACGGGGGCAGGCAGCCGCTCCGCCTGCGGAGCGTTCGCAGGGCACAGCGGCACAGTGTGTACCGCTGCGCCCTGCCTGCCAATATTGGAAACAGCAAAATAAGTTGATGATTAATGGGAGCATTTTACAGCTAATATTTTTTTAATATCGTCCAAATGCTCTTTACACGTAACACGGTAATGAATCCATCCCCCGTCACCGCAGGAATATTTATCATCTATGTATTCCTGCGTGTATTTTTGCATATTTCCATATATGGATTCAAACTGCACATGGGATAATCTTACCATTACTGTGAAAGCGTTATCCTCTGCAAAAATATTACACAGCAGCTTTTGTTTTTTTCTATGGGCAATTCCCCACCCATAACGATTACCATATGGAAACACGATTTTTTGCTCAGTGAAAAATTCGTTAGACAGCCATTTGTTTAGCTGAGTAAATAATTCTGCATTTTCGCCGCAATATGCTGTCATTTCCTCAACGGTTGGAACGACCTGCTTATTTAGCATTCTTTCATACATCTGACTGTAACCCTTCTTTCATTACCATTTATTGAAATGTATCTTTTCCGGCTCCCATCGTTTGCATAATTCCTTTACTTCGTCTGGCCAGCCTATTGCAATTACGGTAATAGGTTCTACCTTAGGAGGCAGTAAAAGTTTAGCAATTATCAACTTCTTAGTACACGCTAATTCAGATAAAAGCGTGTTTTCCGTAATCACACAGAATTGGTATGGGCGCTTATTTTTAGCCGTAGGTGCAGATAAACCGGCACTTAAAATTGTATTTAAGATATCTTTACTGACAGCTCCAGAAGTAAATTTTCGAATACGATAGGCAGCAGATGTCCGTTTGTTTGAACACTTACGGCTGCATTGCAATCCATTGTAATCTGTGCAGTCATTGCTTCCCCATTATAACCAGCGGCTTTTTGCAACGCCTTATCCACGACCACAACAAATCTGCCTTTACCACGAGATAACAACTTGCAGCGGTACGCAATATGATTGATTGTTCCATATACAAATAGGGTCCCCTTTTGTTGATGGAAAACGTCTTTTGCATCAAAAGGAATATCGGCTACCGTCAGCCTGCCGCCCTCATCCTGTTTAATCTGCGCTTCAAATATTTCCATAGCGTTTCCCTCCATCTGCATACATCTCTTAGGCGGACACACTTCTTTCTTTTACTCTAAATTCAAACGCTGGTTATGTCAAGATATTCTTCGTATCCTTATATCGTGTTTCAAAAAGAGTTTGCCCCCAAACCTTAGGTACAGGTAAACTCTTGTGCCGGTATAAATGTAGGTTTGCAAACCACAAATAACATACCCGGAGGGTTGGAAAACCGGCTGAAAAAGAAGTGATTTCCACGCACTGGGAATTGTGGTAGAATGGAAAAAACAGAACAGACAAACATGATTCGGCAGGGAGATGCGGCCTATGAAAATGCCAAAAGAAACTCATAATGCGGTGCGTGTTTTACATATAGGAGGGTACTGTTGATGACGATGAGAGAGAAGCGCAGTACGAATGGTTTAAAACGGAAGGTTCTGGCTGGGATTCTTCTGGTGGTTCTGGCTTTCAGCGTGGTTTCCTGCGCAAAGGAGAGCGGGGAAATATCAGATGCAGACCAAATCGTTAACGGAATCCAGCTGGCAGAGGGATACGGAATCTTTTCAGCGGGCCAGTTGCCGGTTTACATCATGAAGGAGGAACCGGCTGCAATTGAAACCGAAGGAGCTAAAGCCTGGCTGGTGTCTTCTGTGTATCACGATGGAATATTCGGCTATCTGGTCAGGCTGGAGGACTACTCCATTACCGAAATTCCGCAGGAAGAGGCGAAGCAGCTTTTAAAGCAGCAGGAAGAAAATACCGGAGCTTTGGAGAAGGAAGACAGGGAGCTGCGGCATCTGGATTTTTTCCCCATTGATTCTGAAAAAGGAATTTACGGGCGCAGCAGCTTTGAAATCAGGGCGGGATACAGGAGCAGCGCCGAGGGTGCGGCAGGAGAATACCAGAAAGACCATTTTACGAACACCATAACCGGGGCTGGCATTCCTCAGGGCAGCTTTCGTGCGAATCAGACTATGTGCAAAAGACAGTACGGTGAGTATCTGGATAACGGATTTGTGACCACCCTGTTTGGATATTATTCAAATCAGGTAAAGTTTGACACTTCAGGGCCCAGAGGCAGTTACCAGATTAAAATTCCGGGATTTACAGACGGATTTACGGTTGAATATATAAAAGCTGACGTGTATCCCTGTGTGGAGGACATCCCGGGGATGGTTATCAAAGAAGGCGCCGGACTTATGGCTGTGGGGGAGTGGACAGAGGAGGGATTGAAGGTGACTCCATATACCACCCGCGGTGTTTCCCCTGAAATTTCAGGACTGTCCTGTGAAGCAGATGGGAAAACCGGATATGGAATACGTACATATACACAGGACAATATGAATCTGTACATGGCATCCCCGGAGTTTAACAGCCGGATGGAGCTATGGGCCGGGACCCCTTACTGCTTTGAGATACCGGAGCAGTTTAAACAGGGAGAAATATTCCTGGAGTGCAGTAAGATTAGTCTGGCAACCAGCGAGCAGTCCGGATGGCTGCATATCCCAATTGTGCAGGAACAGACAAAACTGGATTTGGAGGCGGAGCTTGAGGACTGTATCATCCGCATTACGTCAGTTGAAAAAGAAGAAGAACCCTGGCCGGCGGGAATCCTTGGAGAGAATGAGGCGGAAGACAGACGTCCTACGGTTTGGCTGAAGACAGATGTTGCTTTGAAGGGAAACCGTTTTTTGCGCCTTCGTTATATCCGGGCGGCCCAGGAGGAGGAGGACCCACTGAACCCATACCGGGACAGATGGGGCAAGTGTTCCTATGTGACCGGCCGTCTGGCAGGCATACATGCATTTTATGAAGAGGGGGAAGAGGAAATCAGGTTGCGGTTCGAGAAGCCGGTGTATGACTGGTATGAGAAATTCAGGCTGCCGGTGCAGGTGAAAGGGCAGACGGGTGAAATAAAATGATGTTATGGGTGCGGAATTACTGTAAATCCATCTGCATCACAGCCCATCCGGAGGCCTGGGCTGTGATGCAGATGACGCTTGCGGCTTTTAAAAGAAAAGCACATTAAAACCATGAAGGCACTCCATCCTCAATCTGCAGCATATCATTTTGTTTTACAGCGTTCCTCCATAAAAGCCATCCATTTATCCCGCTTCATCATAGAAATTTTATCGGTTATGATTTCACCGTTCTCCTTGTCCTCATAAGTAATGGCAATCCCAATCGGCATAAAGCTCTGTGAGCATTTTTCCAGTGACCGGATATTTTCATAGGGAATAACAATGTTTTTTTCCAATAAACCGGTTGTCACAATCAGCCGTTTTTCCGTAAAATAAGCCCAGCCCTTCTTCCATTGACCCCATTTTCCAATTAGGCGTTCAATGTAACTGGCCTGAAAAAAATCAATCAGCGTATCTGATTCTTCCATTACGCCAAGTTCTACAAGGTTCTTTTTCTGCTTATCAAGCTTTGTTTCTTTCATATTTTTTTCCTCCTTATACAGCAATATTCAATATAGATACATTTTGTATGTATGTAATATAGCATAAACTCCATTCCACGTCAATTCAAAACCTGAATTCACTACCTGGAGTGTTCTTTTTCTGCCCAGCAGGTTTGTTGAAAATATGCAGATATAAGCATTGCATGCTTATGTAAAGCATGGTACAATCAATTAGTACCCATCATGAACAGGGTTGATGCCGGAAGGAAAGGTTATGGGAAATAGAGGGAACTTATAGCCTGGGGGTATATTTTTTCAGCTGTATCCTTTTATAAAACATTCCCTTTGTGGAATACCACGCAGGCCGCCATTGCCGAAGATAAGATAGGAAAATATCATAATGAATAAAGAAAGAAAATCCTCATTGAAGCTGTCAAAAATATCATTGCTAATCTGTATTGCAGCCTTTTTCTTTTCCGGGGTCAGCATATTGATTACATATGGAATGAATCAAAATGCCCAGAAAATGTATGAACATCCCTATGCAGTATCAAACAGCGCCAGGGCAATGCGCTCACGTCTGTGGGATATGAAACGTTTTTCCGGCATACTTATGACACATGCCTTTCAGTCAAAGGATGATAAAGATTCCTTTTTTCAGTCCCGCTATGATATGCAGAATGAGGAAATCGAAAATATCCGCAGGCTGTATCTGGGACCGGTTAAGGATGTAGATGACCTGCAGGAGGCAATGGATAAACTGATTGAAGTTCAGACCAAAGCAGTCGGTTATGCGTATAATCATGCAGAGGATGAGGTCAGGGAATATATGGACGCAAATGTATATCCCTATTATGACAGTGTCAGCGGGTGTTTAAAGACAATCATTGATTTTGCGGACGCCAAGATATACAGCTTAAACGTTCAGGTTAAAAAAGCCGGGATTGTATCAACCTGCATTTCCCTGATAATTGCCTTTTCAACCATTGGACTGACAATTCTGTCAAGCAGACAGGAGCGGCGCAATATAGAAGCCATGGCTGCCAGGGAACATGATTTGCGGGATGCCCTGTATCTTGCCCAGCAGTCCAGCAATGCCAAAAAGGATTTTCTTTCCCGTATGTCCCATGAAATCCGGACACCCATGAACGTCATTGTGGGTATGACAACAATTGCAGGAACAAATCTGGATGATAAGGACAGGGTAAAGGACTGCCTCTCTAAAATTGTACTTAGTTCGAAGCATCTGCTGGCGCTGATTAATGATGTTCTTGATATGTCGAAAATAGAAGAAGGAAAATTGTCCGTCAATCATGAGGAGTTTGAACTGCAGCAGCTGTTTGAATCAATTGTTCCGGCCATATACTCGCAGGCAGCCGCCAAAGGCAGTGTGTTTGAATGCAACTTCAAAAATATGGTATCAGAAACCGTAATCGGGGATTCGCTCCGGATGAACCAGATTTTATTAAACCTGCTTTCAAATGCCATAAAGTTCACACCTGCAGGAGGCATCATTCGCTTGGTGGTCAGTCAGGCACCGGTGAAAAATGGACATACAAAGCTGACCTTTCTTGTGGAGGACAGCGGTATTGGCATGAGTGAAGAATTCCTGGAGCATCTTTTTACTCCCTTTGAGCAGGAAGACGGCACCGTATCCAGGAAATATGGGGGCACTGGTTTGGGCATGGCCATTACGAAGAATCTGGTTGGCTTGCTGGGCGGTGAAATCCGGGTAAAAAGTAAACAGGGGGAGGGAACCGCTTTTACGGTAGAGCTGCCCCTGGAGGTCCCGGAGGAAGCGGACAAACCGGAAATCGGCGGCTGGGACAATCTCAAAGTATTGGTAGTGGACGATGATGAGGTGGCCTGCACCCATGCAAGTATGCTGCTGAAAAGAATGGGGATTGATGCGGACTGGGTCCAGCAGGGCAGTATAGCTGTCCGGATGGTGGTAAAGGCTCATGAGGATGCCTGTGACTATGATGTATGTCTTGTGGACTGGAAGATGCCGGAAATGGACGGTATTGAAGTGACGCGCCGTATCCGCCGGGAACTGGGACCGGATACATTGGTTATTATTATCTCAGCATATGATTGGAGCGAAATAGAGAAGGAGGCAAAAGCAGCGGGGGCAGATGCATTTATTGCCAAACCATTGTTTGAATCCTCTCTCTGCCATGTTCTATCCGCTGTTTTTGGCCAGGACAGAGACGCAGGGGAGGAAATCAAAGCATTGGCCGAATCACTTAAAGGAAAGCGCCTTCTCCTGGCGGAGGATAATAAACTGAACCGGGAAATTGCAGTGGAGCTTCTGAAGGCAACCGGTGCTGAAATTATCTGTGCGGAAAACGGCAAAGAGACGGTTGACCGTTTTAATGCCAGTGCAGCGGGTTATTACGACCTTATATTGATGGACATTCAAATGCCTGTGATGGATGGATACGAAGCAGCCAGAGCCATACGCCGGAGCAGTCATGAGGATGCCGGCAGAATACCGATTCTTGCCATGACGGCCAATGCATTTCATGAAGATGAGGCAGAGGCGCTGGCAGCAGGAATGAACGGCCATATTGCAAAGCCCATTGATGTAGACGTACTTTATAGAACCATGTCTGAATTCTTAAGATAGCAATATAGTATTATCGCCGGGAGGAAATTATGCTGGAACATTTACGGAATATGAAAATAAGGGCAAGGCTGTTATTATCGTATGCTGTTATTATCGTTATATGCCTGACGGCAAGTACCGCAGCTCTGTTCATGCTGAATAAGATTGGTAATAACCTGACTTCCTTCTATGATAACAATTATACGGTTACAGTTAATGTGTGGATGGCAAAGCGGGAAATGCAGGCTGCCCGGGCGGATATCCTGAATGCCATATTGGATTCGGATATGGATGATACCAAAGCGTCCGTGGCAAATGCGCACAAGCATCTTGGAAATATGCGTTCTGCATTCCCTGTAATCCGGGAAGCATTCAAGGGAGATATTGGGATGGTGGACCAGGTCGATTCACTTTTAGAACGGGCTGTCGTATACCGCGACCAGGTGCTGGGGCTGATAGAATCGGAAAAAAGCGGGGAAGCCTACCAGGTTATGAAATCCAATTATATCCCGCTTCTGGACCAGATGTCGGATACCCTTCAGAAGATAGCGGATGCAGCCGGACAGAATGCGCAGTTTATGGTGGCGGAGGGGGCGCACGCACAGAACGCTGCCATTGCCGTCGTAATTATAATCATGGTTTTAAGTGTGGTGTCAGCACTATTATTTGGACTTTACATTTCCAACGGCATCCGCAGGCCCGTTAATGAAATCGAGCATGCTGCCCGGAAGCTGGCAATGGGAGAGCTGGACGGGGTGCTTGTAACCTATACAGCAAAAGACGAGTTAGGGAAGATGTCGGACAGCATACGCGAATTAATCAGCTATCAGAAGACTATCATTGCGGATATCAGCGGCATTCTTGGTTCCATGTCGGAAGGGGATTTCAGGGTCCGGACTCAGGCGGAAGAATACTACAGGGGCCAGTATAACCGTATCTTGGTTTCCATGAGAGGGCTCCGCGTAAACCTTAACCGTATTCTTATGCAGATTGGCCATTCTGCAAAGCAGGTTGCAGACGGCAGTGAACAGGTATCTGCCGGAGCCCAGGCACTTGCCCTGGGGGCAGCAGAACAGGCAGGCTCGGTTGAGGAACTTGCAGCAGCCGTGCATGATGTATCGGAACGTGTAAGCGAATCAGCGGAAAATGCAGGTGATGCGCGTGTCCAGACAGACCAGGCCGGCGCACAGGTTACTGTGAGCAGCCAGAAGATGCAGGAAATGATGGACGCAATGAAAGTAATCAGCGAAAAGTCCGGAGAGATTTATAAGATTATAAAAACAATTGAGGACATAGCATTTCAAACAAATATTCTGGCTTTAAATGCTTCTGTGGAAGCTGCCAGGGTGGGTGAAGCCGGAAAGGGGTTTGCAGTAGTCGCCAAAGAAATCCGCAGTCTGGCGGACAGAACATCGGCGGCATCTAAAAATACAGCGGTATTGATTGAAGAATCAGCCGCTGCGGTTGAAGCAGGGGAGAATGCGGTTTACGCAACAGCAGGTGCGCTGGCGCAGGTTGTGGAAAGCACAAAGCAGGTTGTGATGACCGTGGATAAGATAGCAGACGCAGCTAAATACCAAAGTCAGTCCATTACACATATTACAACCGAAGTGGGGCAGATATCGGATGTAGTGCAGAATAACTCCGCAACCTCAGAAGAACTGGCTGCTGCCAGTGAGGAACTGTCCTCCCAGGCCCTGGTATTGGAAGAGCTGGTCAGCAGGTTTAAATTGTATGAATAAGCGGAAACGCTGTTTGAAGTGAAAAATAGAGATAACATCCCCTGGTTCGGGTATTTGAGCCAGGGGATGTTCTGTTTTCCGTAGGCGTTTTTATAAATCCCCGGCTCAGCTGCGTCCTGCAGACAGAGAAGTATGAAAAGAAATGTCTCATTCAGTTGTCCCTGCACTGTTTTTATGGTATAATTTTCTGTAAACTATGTCCACATGTATACCAGAAGGTAAGCAGACCAGGTTCGGCTATTATTGTTTGCAATTGGGAGGATTCAATATGAGATACAGTAGACTTTTATTAACAGCAATCTGTCTGAATACGGCTCTTATTGCCATGGGGTGTCATTCCCAGCCGCCTGCGTCAGAAGGAAACAAGAGCCGGAAAATGGAAATATCAATGATGTATCCTATGAATCTGAAGCATTTTGAGCAGCTGGTGGAGACAGAATATCCGGATATTGATTTGAAAATAGAGATGACAACAACCGCTGCCATGAATGGTGACAGCGAACGGCGTCTCCGGAATGGGCATGGCACGGACCTTGTGGTTACGACCCTTCCAACCGGGGAGGTGGGAGATTACGTCATGGATTTAAGCGCGGAGACTCTGGCTACCGTCTATCAGGGCAGTGTCAGCAGTCCGGTGATGATTGAAGGGCAGACACGCTACATTCCCCTTCCCGGGCAATACGAGGGATATATTTTAAACAAGACCCTGGCAGAGCAGCTTGGTAAGCAGATTCCGGCTACCAATGAGGAACTGAGCGATATCTTAAAGGCTGGAAAGGAACAGGGTAAAGGCATTGGGGAGGATAAGGCAATGTTTGGCCTTACCACGGTGTCGCCGGATTCAGTTGGAACCTATATCATCGGTACCCAGGTGCCGGATTTTCTGGGGACGGCAGAGGGGATTAAATGGATGTCGGATTTTAATGCCGGAACAGCCGGGTTCTCCGGTACATGGGATGACAAACTGGGCTTATTAGAAGGGTGGGCCGGCGAGGGATATCTGACAGCAGGTACATTGTCATTAAAGACAAAGAATGCTATGCCCTGTGAAGACAGAATGCTGGGCGGAACCCTGATGCTGTCCTATGGCAATGTGCAGATGTTTACAAAGTTAAACAGTGCGGACAGCCAATATGAGTTTATCATGCTTCCCTATTTAAGTGATGAGGGAAATGCGCCGTGGGTGATATCAAGACCTGACGGGTATATCGGAATCAACCGCGCTCTTGAAACGGATAAAAGCAGGCTGGATGCATGTATCCGTATCCTGAATTTATTGTCCACGCCTGAAGGACAGGAAGCATGGATGGAAGATACCGCGGCCCTTTATTCATATCTGGCCGACTATAAATCCTCCCAGGCCGTGGTGCCGGAAGGAATAGCAGACTGCGTTGAGCAGGGATACATCTATGATTTACAGATGCCGTCCAATATCATTCGTTTTTTTGGGAAAAACATGTCGCTTGTTCTGGATTGTAAAACTGAGATAGGGGATGCACTGGCCTTGGTGGATGATTACTGCAGGAATGGTTCCTCAGAGGTAGACTATGACCAGTCCGTGGCCGGAAGTGTGGAGGAAGACCTTATCTACGAAAATTACAACACCAGAAGAGAAGAAGCAGCCATCGGCAATCTGGTTGCAGATGCTGTAAAGGAATACTGCGGCTCCGATATTGCAGTCATCAACGGTGGAGGGATACGGGCCAGTTTATATGAGGGGGATGTCCAGGGGGAGGATTTGAATGCGGTATGCCCTTATTCCAATCAATTAATTGTTGTCAGGGCAAAGGGCAGGGTGATTGAAGAGATGCTTCAGAATGGCATCTCACAGACTGCCAGAGATGGGGTGCCTGGCGGACGTTTTCTGCAGGTTTCCGGCCTGTGTTATTCCTACCGGTCAATGGAGGATGAAAAACCGGCCGTGCTTCTTTTTGTAAGTCTGCCGGATGGTTCTGCGCTGGAAGAGGATACCTGGTATACGCTGGCAATCACAGATTATATGGCAGGACGCAATGGATACCTGGATAATAATGGGGACGGATATACCATGTTGAATCTATACAGTGATACTGCACCAAAGGCAAAGAATGTAGAAATCGTGAAAGAGACAGATGCCACATATGCCGATGCCTTAAGGAAATACTTTGAGAATCATAACAAGGAACCCATCAGGGCAGGTTTGGAGGGGCGCATTATCATCGCAGGAGAAGAAAATGAGTAAAGCGATAAAAAGAAACTGTAAAAATAACTGGTATGTGGTTTCATTTTTCATTATAATGACAGCTGCCTGCACCCTTTGTTTTATCTGGCTGATACAGGCATCCTCCAAAGCCTCGCAGAAGGCCGGCGTGGAGATGGACACACTCTATTTACGGGAACTGACAACACAGACCATCGGGCATTTCCATACCAGTATCAACAGCCAGTTTTCACAGCTCAGAACTTCAGTGGCATCCATGAAAAAGGAGGACCTGGAAGATTCGGAATCCCTGAAGTCATATTTAGAGCAGGCACGGAAACACAATGAATTTAATTTTTTTGCACTGGTTGATGATGAGGGAAGGTACTACTGTGCAGACGGCGTGTTTCCGGGCGCTTCCAAGATTAGCTTTCTCGGCCGGCTGCTTCAGGGAGAGAAGAATCTGCTTTCCTATAATGAGACAATACTGGGAGATGATATCATCCTGATTGGGGATTCGGTCACTCCATTTGCCTTCGGGGGACACACAATGATAGCTGTATTGGCTGGTCTGGATATCAATGCCATCAACAGCCAGCTCTCCCTGAAAAGAGTGGATGCAAAAACTTATTCCAGCATGATAGACCGGTCAGGGAAGTTTATCATCAATAACAGCTATAACAGCAGGCTTACCCAAAGCTCCAATATTTTTTCAAAACTGCACAAATATGCAGAGTTTGAGCAGGGATATTCTCTGGAGGATGTCCGGGAAGATTTGAAAAACGGCGGTTCAGGGCTGTCATCCTATGAGGTTGATGGTGAAAAGCAGTATATGTACTATGCCCCCATTCAGGGGACGGACTGGTATCTGCTGACCATTATTCCGTATGAAGTGGTGGATTCCACCATCAGCGATTTAATTGGCATCCTTAACAGGAACTCCATTGGGATGATGGTATTTATACTGACGCTGTTGTCGGCCGCCTTTGTTTTCTACTATATCAGCATAAGCCGGAACGAAAAAAGGATGCAGGAGGCAAATGTTGCGGCAGAAGAGGCCCGCAGGAAGGCAGAGGAGGCGAGCCGTGCCAAAAGTGAATTTTTAAGCCGTATGAGCCATGAAATCAGGACGCCCATGAATGGGATTATTGGCATGAATACCATAGCAAGGCAGAACATAAATCATCCTGAGAAAGCAGAAGAATGTCTGCGAAAGCAGGCGTTATCCACCCAGCATCTCCTGTCCCTGATAAACGATGTTCTTGATATGTCGAAGATAGAGAGCGGTAAGATTGAAATCAAACGAGAGTCATTTTACCTAAAGGACCTGCTGGAGCAAATCAGTACCAGCTATTACGGCCAGGCGGAGATTCGGGGTATTAACTATGAGACAATCCTGGAAGATGAGATTGGCGGCAGCCTGATTGGTGATTCCCTGCGGCTGAATCAGATTCTTAATAATCTTTTGTCAAATGCCATGAAGTTCACCCCGGCAGGGGGGACTGTCAGGCTGCGGATATCTGAAGTCCTTGAGACAGGCCGTGAAATCCGCCTGAAATTTGAGGTTACAGATACAGGCTGCGGCATTGCAGAGGAAAATCTGGAAAAGGTGTTTGAATCCTTTGAACAGGAAAGTTCCGAAGTGACAAAGAAATATGGCGGAACAGGACTGGGGCTTGCCATTGTCAAACGTTTTACGGAACTGATGGGGGGCAGGATTTGGGTTGACAGCCAGGTTGGAAGCGGAAGCACGTTTGCGGTGGAACTGCCCTTTGGAATAGACAGGGAAGAAGGGCTGGGGGGTATTCTGGAACAGGGAACGGAATTTTCCGGTATAGCTTCCAATCAGACGGAAAGTCATGCGAAGTTTGATTTCACCGGCAGACATTTCCTTCTGGCGGAAGATAATGAAATCAATATGGAGATTGCAGTTGAACTGATTGGGATGACAGGCGCTGCGACAGATACTGCTGAAAACGGAAAAGAAGCGCTGGAGCTGTTTTCACGGTCAGAACCCGGATACTACGATTTAATCCTGATGGACGTACATATGCCGGTTATGGATGGTTACGAGGCTACAAAACAAATCCGATGCCTGGAACGTCCGGATGCACTCCATATTCCGATTTTTGCCATGACGGCCAATGCATTTGATGAGGATAAAGAGGAGAGTGAGCGGGCGGGGATGGACGCGCATATTGCAAAGCCTCTGGATGTGGAGGCACTGTACAGAACAATCAGCCGTTTTCTGCAAAAAAATAGTACATCTGAATAAGGAGGCATGGTATAATAAAAATAATTGCGGTTCACAGACAGACACATGATGAGGGAGACAATTTTGGCAGACAGTGAAAAAATGATTTACAATCTGGTGTATGATTATTATGAGACGAGAATCCTGATGGGGGCAAGCAGGTATGGCGAATATCTTCCGTCTATTCCGCGCATTGGTGAAAGCTTCCAGATGGCACCCCGGACCGTGCGGGCTGCGCTGGCACGGCTGGAGGAGAACAGATATATACAGATTGAGCCCAGGAAACCTGCCAGGGTCATATATCAGACTGCAGACGCTCATATCAGGGAAAACGCGGCATTTTATTTTGTTCCAAGGCAGGCGGGAATACTGGATTTCTGCCTGTCCGGCAAGCTGCTGATTGAACCGATATGGGAGTACGTGCAGACAAAGCTGGATTTGGAGACATGGTCCCGGTTGAAGCAGAAGATAGCTATGGCAGGGAATATCAGTCTGTCCGTATCAACCCGTCTCCATATCTATGCGTTTGCAGCGCTGCAGAACAGGCTGATTATGAATTTTTATTGGGAAATGCTCCGGTATCTGCGTTTTCCTTATCTCTCCGTCCATGATACACACAAGTCAAGAGACAGCAAGTTTCTAATGGATGAAAAAACGGATGAGACAGGTTTTATGAGGCAAGCATTTGAGGGGGACTTTGATAAGGGAGTTGACTATCTTATGGCCTTCTGTTCCCAGGCGGAAAAAGAATATGACCTTAAGGGAAGGGCAGAAATCCCATTCCGCTGGAATGTATACTGGCAGAGGCCGCAGATTTGCTATACGCTGGCTTCCAGAATTATCCTGGATATTATAAAGGGAATCTATCCGATTGGGGGATGCCTGCCTTCTCTGGCGGTTATGTCAAACCAATTAAACGTGTCATTTCGGACGCTGCGCCGCACACTTAGCATTTTGGACAGCCTTGGCGTGATTCGTCTGCATCGGGGAAAGGTTTCTGAAATATGCACGGAGGTAAGGGAGATTGATTTTAACCGGCCGGAAATCAGGGAGGGATTCCGCTACTACCGGGAAAGCCTTCAGTTTATGACCATAACCATGCGTCCTGTATTTCTTTATGTAATAGAAAATGTAAGAAAAGAAGACTGTGATTACCTGGTAAATGAGTTCATGCGCATGTTTAATCAGAACAAATACCGGCGCTGTTTCCAGCTGGCATTTGAATTCATCTGCGAATTCTGTCCTCTGGCTGCGGTAAAGGAATGCTATGATAACCTGGCATATTTTTTGATTTGGGGATACCCGTTTTCAATTTATTACAACGGCAGGGACAGGTTAACAGAGGATTATATCTGTAAGACCGGGGAGGCCGCACAATATTTAATGGAAGGGAAATGGGAGGAGTTTGCGGATAGTTGGAAGGCTTTGGCTGAAAATGAGCTGAGAGATGCTGCACAATATGTTTGCAGGCATTAAGATGTTTTATGAGTCATAGTTCAAATCCGGACAAAGTTCCTGTGATTATAGACAGGAGAGCCTTAAGGACGCTGTTGCGGCGGATGATGTTCGCATGGGAAGAAAAGAAGCAGGTCCCAGGGTAATCATCATTGGCAGCGGACTTGTAGGATGCGAGACAGCCCTTTGGCTTGCAAAACAGGGGAGAGAAGTAATGGTTGTGGAAATGCTGGACCAGATTCTGGGAGGGCCTCACGGTATGCCCTTTATGAACTGGAGCATGCTGACGGATTTGATGAAATTCCACCATATCAAGGTGATGACAAGGGCGTGTGTGGAATCCATAGACGGTAAAAAAGTTACGGTGGAAAAGGACGGCAGGAACATGATTCTGGAGGCAGATACCGTCTTTTCCGCGGTCGGTTATAAATCCGAAAATAAGCTGTACCAGTCCCTTCGGGATTTGAACAAACCGGTCTACAATATCGGCGATTCCGCACAGGTACATAACATTATGTATGCAATCTGGAATGCGTATGAAATTGCAAGAAATATTTAATGCTCCAGGGATAACAAAAGGATTTTTATGAAAGAGGGGAAAATGAGATGGCGAAACAATATGAACATTAAATAGCCGGAGACATCCAGTGGGTGAAAAGCCTGCCGGACCACGAAGGCTCCATAGGCGGGAAGGACTTCCCCATGCCATTGAGCCGACCAGATACACGGAGGGCTGTTACGGCGGCTCCTGCCAGATTTGCCTGGACAAAAATTACACGACAAAACCCTGCGCCGGTTTATAAATGTGGTGCAGACAGTTATCATGGGTGACATCTCTTCCGAATGGTTGTATAATCTCTTTTAGTAGAAGGAGATGACCGAAACCACATGAAACATACTTTAAAATCAGGATTGGCAAAGACCCAATTAAAATTAAAGGGGGCTTTGCCAGTCATCCTTTTTTTCTTGCTGCTATTTTATTCAACCATAGTATTGTTTGGAATTTCTTATTCGCTTCTTGTATCCGTATCAGCCACTTTATTTAAGATAAACCATAGAAAATGTCTGACACCCGGACAGCTGGCATCTTTAATTGGCACACAGTATTTAATGGCTCTGCTCAGTTTTACGGCATCCCTTGGCCTGCCGTCCTGCATTGTCCTGAATCTGACTGTGCCCTTCCTGCTGGTTTTTCTTAAGACCACGCAGTTTAACCAGCAGGGTTATTTTGCCAGCGCCATGTGTTTTGTCTTTTTGCAGCTGCGGCCCATTGGGTGGGAGATGCTGGGGATGGAAATGGCGGCCCTGACTTATAATATGGCAATGCTGTCTGCGGCCCTGTTAATCTGCTCACTGCTTAATAATAAGAAGAATGATTTTACCCTGGCCCAAAAGGGAATGCTCCTTTTGGCGAAGGCTGTTTATACAGGAATCGGGTCAGAAGGCGTATCCAATCAGCCGGCAGAGGATGCATTTTCAATTCTGGACAGTCTGTACCAGGAGGCGTATAAGTCCCGCGGCCTGACCTATGTGGTAAGTCCGAGAGGAAAAATACAATACCTGTTTGCACTGCTGTTCCAGAGAGCGGTTTATTTTCTGACCAATCCATACCAGGCGCCGTCTTTAAGGGAGAAAAGCTGCCATGAACTGCTGCTGCGTTTTGCCGGATACATAGAGTCCATTGGAAGAGGGGGCTTTGGTGTGATGCGTTCCCGGTGGGCGCAGACAGACCAGAACCGGCTGAAAGAAAAGGGAGAGGCACTTATGGCAGAGGCAGAAACCCGGGATGATATTCCGTACCTGTTTGTTCAGAATTTCCTGCGCCTGTTCCTTTTGATTTTGGAACAGATGGAGCAGATGAGGCAGAGGGAAGCATCCCAATGCTGGAAACTGCCCGGCTGCCACCATCCATTAAGGAAGCTGTTTCATGGGATGAGACTGGATATGTTCGAGACACGTTTCGCGCTGCGCCTCAGCATTGTCCTGGCGATTGGGTTCTCCTACAGCCAGGCCAGCCAGGCAAACCATGGTTACTGGCTGGCGCTGAACGCATTTTTGCTGCTGCGTCCAATGTACGAGGAAAGCGCCTCCCGGATGAAAGCCAGATTTATCGGTACTATCATCGGCTGCGTGATACTGCAGCTTCTTCTTCCCATATTTCATGGGACAGGATGGCATTTTGTATTGGCTTCAATCATGGCTGTGGGACTCTATATGGAAACAGCAGGTACCTGGCAGCAGGCTATTTTCTCCACTTGCTTTGCCCTGACCCTTACCACCCTGGCGCTTCCTCAGGCATTGGCTGCAGAATTGCGGATTGTCTATGTTGGGATGGCGATTGCGTTGGTGCTGCTGGTAAACTATTTTGTTTTTCCCACCCACCAAAAGGGACAGTTCCGCTACAATCTATGCCAGCTGTTTCATATGCACCATGTTTATCTCAGGCTTTTGGAGGACAGCTTAACAAATACGGTTGACTATGGTATTATCTGTGATGTCCAGATTCATTACCATCTGTTTCACAACCAGATACTTCAATATATAGAGAAGCTTGGAAATGAGGAAGCAGCTTTTATCAGAAACCTTCTCCAGATATCCTGGCGCATGATATCAGAAACAGAGCAGATGATATTCCTGATACATACCGGAAGAACAAAGGCCCTGGACAAAAAACAGATGGAAGACTATCTTATAGTTACCTCGTCCATTCTCAATGATATCCAAAGGATGCTGGACATGGGGGAGGAAGGGCATACTGTGTCCGGTTTTGTGAATTACAAGCGGACCATGGAAGGAGAGCCGCAGCTGTCGGCTTTAATGGAACAATACTCCAAGCAGCTATCCCGGATGTACTGGTGTGTATGCAGACGGAAATGATTGGACGCAGGAGCTAACTTATGCTATATTAAATACATACATCATGTATTTATAAGGAGAGGTGACAGCATGGGAAGAAATAAGTATCCGGAAATCACGGAAAGCAGCATCCTGGAACGGTCCATGATGCTGTTCATTGAAAAGGGGTATGAGCAGACCACGCTGCAGGATATAGCGGATGCTATTGGAATGACGCGCGGGGCAATATACCATCATTTCAAAGATAAGGCGGAAATGGTAAATGCGGTTATGGGATATATGTTTCAAAAAACAGTTCCCTTTCAGGAAATCAAAGAAAATAAAGAGCTGCCGGCCCTGGAAAAAATCAGGCAGATGATTGTGTATGCAGTGACAGCTGATGAACAGACAGATGTTTATTTTCCTCTGTCCAAATCATTTATTAATAATCCGAAGCTGGTTGCAGCCTATATGGATTTTACAAAAAATGACCTTGTGGAGATGTTCTGCGAATTGATAGAAGAGGGGATGGAGGACGGAACCATCCGGGTGAAAGAACCGAACATCATTGCGGAGCTGCTTTCCGTCATACTCAATATGTGGATTTCACCCATTGTATTCATGGATACAAAAGAAGATTTTAAAGCCAAACTACGATATGCCTCCCTTATGTTTGACAGTATCGGCCTGCCAGTCATGAATGAAGAGGTGGCAAAAGCATTTGAAAAAATAATTTCTGCTCTGCCGGACGGACAGAATAAAGAATAGGAGAGATACAACATGACACAAGGATACCTTGCACAGGAATCAAAAAATGCAAATGCAGCTGCGAGAAAAATACTTTTCAGGACGTTCACTGTATTTTTAATTTTAATTGTGATTCTCATTCTCCTGTTAAAGGACTCTCTGGATGCCAGCGACCCGTCCGGCAGGGAAATATATTTCTTGCTGAAGCTTTGTACCGGGATTGTGGTTCTTGCCATGGCGGCAGGCTTATTCAAAACAAGGCGGGTGGCTGCGAACGGTGAAAATTTAATTCTGCCCTTTGAGGGAAAAACCAGGGAGGCCGTGGGAAAGATAATTGACCAGGAGGCGTCAGAGGGACGGATTCAGGTGGAGGAGTATATTTATGAAATCAGAGAAGGAAAGAAACCAAATGGGGAGAAAATCGTCCTGACGCCTTCCTACCTGCTGCTCTGCGGCGACAGAACCAAGATAACTGCAATCCCGCGCGATAAAATTTATTGGATATGCGCCCAGGTTGGCCGTAAGGGAGGTCCCTTTATTGTGCAGCTGCAGATATATACGGAAAAGAAGATTTATAACATGGTGGGTGTTGATATCAGGCATGTCCAGAATATAGCGGATAAGCTGTATCAATACATACCCAATGTTTTCAGCGGCTATGACCCTTTTATCCTGTCTTATGAACTGGAAAAGCTCTTTGCCAAAGACAGGGCCGGTTTTTTGAGCCTGTATGAAACGGAACGAAGAAAGAGAGCTGACGGAGAGAATCCTAACATGGCATCAGTAAGCAATTCCGGGTTTTGATAACTTGGCAGATATTGGTAACAGCAGGAAAAAATACAGCAAAAAATATCATGAAAGAACAGCGGCCCTCTGATATACTGTAATCTTACAGTCGTACATAAAACAAAACGAGGTGCGGACAGATGGCAGATATTGTTGTACACGGACTTACACAAAATAATTTGAAGCATGTCACATTCAGGATTCCAAAGGAGAAAATCACGGTGTTTACCGGGGTATCGGGCTCCGGTAAATCCAGCATTGTTTTTGATACCATTGCCGCCGAGTCACAGCGGCAGATGAGTGCCACCTATCCGGCATTTGTGCGGTCCAGGCTGCCAAAGTACCCGAAGCCGGCAGTGGAGCGCATCGACAATCTAACGGCCTCCGTGGTGGTGGACCAGTCGCCCTTAGGGGGAAATGCCCGTTCCACCGTGGGCACCATCAGCGGCCTGTACGCCAGCCTGCGGCTGTTGTTTTCCAGAATTGGAAAGCCCTATGCAGGCACGGCTTCCTGTTTTTCCTTCAATGATCCCAGCGGGATGTGCAAAACCTGTTCCGGTCTTGGAAAAATCACAACCGTTGATATAGAAGCAATATTAGACCCGCATAAATCCTGGAATGAGGGCTGTGTGAAGGATTCGCTGTACCGTCCCGGTTCCTGGTACTGGAAGCAGTATGCCAAATCAGGCCTGTTCGACCTGGACAAGCCCGTTAAAGAGTATTCAAAGGAGGAATACAACCTTCTTTTATACGGATCCCGGGATGGCGCCGGCCAGCCGGAACATCCCAAAGTAACCGGGCTGTTCCACAAGTACACCAAGACCCTTCTGAACCGGGACATCAGCGGCAAAAGCATACACACCCGGGAAAAGTCACAGCACTTAACAGCCGTGACGGAATGTACTGCCTGCCATGGAAAGCGGCTGAATCAGGCGGCGCTGGCCTGTAAAATAAACGGATATTCCATTGCGGATATGTGTGAGATGGAGCTGACACTGCTGCGTGAGGTTCTGGGGCAGATTGAGGACCGGACAGTGGAGGTGCTGGTGCAGACAATCATAGAGGGCCTGGACCGGATGATTGAGATTGGCCTTCCCTACCTTCATTTGAACCGTGAAACACCGTCCCTTTCCGGCGGTGAGGCACAGAGGCTGAAACTGGTGCGGTATATGGGCAGCAGCCTGACCGGGCTGACCTATATATTTGACGAACCCAGCGCCGGAATGCATCCGCGTGACGTGTACCGCATGAACAACCTGCTGAGACAGCTCCGGGACAAGGGAAATACGGTACTGGTGGTGGAGCATGATAAGGATGTTATATCCATTGCAGACCATGTGATTGACGTGGGTCCAATGGCAGGACAGAAGGGCGGGGAAATTGTGTTTCAGGGAAGTTACCGGGATTTGCTCCGGGCCGGCACCCTGACGGGCAGGGCCATGGTTCAGTCCCTGCCGGTAAAAGCGCAGCCCCGCAGGCCGGTGGGCAGTCTGCCAATCCGGGATGCCAGTCTCCACAACCTGAAGCATGTGGATGCGGACATTCCGCTGGGAATCATGACCGTGGTGACGGGGGTGGCTGGTTCGGGAAAAACCACGCTGATTGCCCAGGTCTTTGCCCGGAAGTATGAAAACAGTATTGTCATGATAGACCAGGGGCCTATTACGGCAACCAGCCGATCCACCCCGGCCTCCTATCTGGGATTTTTCGATGAAATCAGGAAGCTGCTGGCACGGGAAAACAACAGGCCGGAAAGCCTGTTCAGCTTCAACTCCACAGGGGCATGCCCGGTGTGCGGCGGCAGGGGCGTTACGGTGACCGAGCTTGCATTTATGGACCCGGTTGTGACGGAATGCGAGGCCTGCGGCGGTATGCGGTATAATGAGGAGGCCCTTGCCTGCACCTACAAGGGAAAAAATATTGTGGAGCTGCTGGGACTCACCGCATCGCAGGCAATGGAACTATTTGGGGATGCCAAAATCAGGAGACATTTAAAGGTAATGCAGCAGGTGGGATTATCCTATCTGACACTGGGCCAGCCTCTTAGCACCCTGTCCGGCGGCGAGCGCCAGAGAATCAAGCTGGCAAAGAACCTGGGAAAAAAGGGAAGCATCATTGTGATGGATGAGCCCACCACGGGGCTGCATATGTCTGATATCCAGAATCTGCTTAAGCTGTTTGATACGATTGTGTCACGCGGAAATACCCTGGTGGTGATTGAACACAATCTTGACATAATGAAACAGGCGGACTGGATTATCGACATAGGTCCCGACGGAGGGAAAAACGGCGGGGAAGTAGTATTTTCAGGAACGCCCCTGGAGATGATTCAGAGCGCAAAAACCCTGACAGCTGATTGTCTGCGCTCAGCGGCGGACAGCAAGTAAAATCAAGCATGATTCTTCCGCATGCCTTATAATGGACACAGAGCGGTTGAAACGAGGTGAACACACAAATGTACGAGTGGCAGAAGCAGATTCAGATGATTGTAGATGAAATTGACAAATGTATAAAAGACTATAACGATGAAGCTCTGTCACTGCGTTTCCTTTCGCGCAGCCTGGGATATTCTGAATTTTATACATCCAGAAAATTTAAGGAGATATCGGGTATGCAGTTCAGGAACTATCTGCAGCTCAGGAAGTTAGCCTTTGCCCTGAAAGAGGTCAGGGACAGTCAGAGGAATCTTTTGGAGATTGCCTTTGACTATGGTTTTTCATCCCATGAAGCGTTTACCAGGGCTTTCAAGGAGACATACGGTGTGACGCCCAGTGAATACAGGAAGAACCCTAAGCCTGTGGTTCTGCGTACAAAAATAAGCGCCTTTGACCGCTACTTTTTAGGATTGGGAGAAATCGGCATGATTAAATCAGAAGACGGCGTTAAAATTTATTTTGTAACCATACCCGCTCACAAATTTTTGTATATCAAAAACCGTGAGAGCAATGGATATTGGGATTTCTGGCAGAAACAAAATCTCATTCCGGGGCAGGACTACGATACAATCTGCGGCCTGCTGGACAGCATCAAGGGAAAACTGGACGATGAAGGCGGGAGCGAGGCAAACTGTAAAAGCGGCCAAATCATGGCCTATATGAACGACCCGGACGGGCGGCTCTGCGGCTGGGGTTTTCTGCGCTCAGAGTGCTGGGGGGTACGGCTTCCATATGATTACAAAGGGGAAGTGCCGCAGCAGATGCTTTTGGCTGATATCCCTGAAGCAGAGTATATTGTATTTGAACACGGGCCCTTTGATTATGAACAGGAAAACCGCACTGTGGAAGAAAAGATAGAAAAGGCAATGGCAGGATTTGATTACACTGAAACAGGCTGCTGCCTTGATACCACACCCGGCAGAATCATGTATTTTTATTATAATCCGGAGCAGTATTTTAAGTATATCAGACCTGTGCGGAAGGTGCAGCCGTAGTCTGCCATGCAGGGTTGTACCATTTTGTACAATACAAAGTGAGACTTTAGGTTTATAATGGTATAAATATAGTCCATGTCAATGTGATGGACAAAAAGTGGAGGGCCGGTATGGAACTGATAAAACTGACGCATGAAAATCTTGAAACAGAGCACATTTGCTGTGCCATTGCAAATAATAAGGACTGCCAGGTGCTTTCGAAAAAAGCATGGTTAAAAGAGAGACTGGATGAGGGGCTTGTCTTTTTAAAATGCAATGTACGGGGAAAATGCTTTATTGAATATATACCCGCTGAATATGGGTGGGCGCCCATAGAGGCGGAGGGTTATATGTATATAGACTGCCTGTGGGTATCGGGGCAGTTTAAAGGACACGGGTATTCCAATCTTCTGTTGGAAGAGTGCATCAGGGACAGCAAAGCCAAAGGAAAAAAAGGACTTGTTATCTTATCCTCCAAAAAGAAAATGGGATTTCTTTCAGACCCTAAATATATGAGGTACAAAGGGTTTGAGACAGCGGATACAGCCAGTCCTTATTTTGAACTGATGTACCTGCCGTTTGATAAAAATGCAGCAAAACCCTGCTTTAAATCTTCTGTGAAAGAAACAGAACAGAGAGGCATGCAGAATGGCTTTACCATATACTATACCAGTCAATGTCCCTTCACGGCAAAGTATGTTCCCATTCTTGAAAGCATGGCAAAAGAGAGAAATGCGGAATTCCGGTCCGTTCATATTCTCACAAGGGAACAGGCTCAAAATTGTCCGGTACCATTTACAACCTTCAGTCTGTTTTATAATGGCGGGTTTATAACCCACGAAATACTATCTGAAAAGAAATTTGACAAAATCCTGACGGAAAGAGGATTGTAATCAATGTAATCAGTGCAGACAGGACCGACGGTGTCCGAGGGTATCACGGCGGCAGCGGCGGACCTCGGAAGGCTTTGTCCGGGTGTTCCGTCTTGCTGCTTCTGTGCGCCGGCCGTATCCTTGCATCCGGCTGCGGCGTGTACCGCGATGTAAAAAGGGGGAAAAGCGGGGCGGTATTATTCCGCCTCCTGCTGGTAATAAGAATCCGCAATCTCATCACTGGCACCTCCCATCGCTACATAATTAGCCAATGCATCAATAAACGCCCCGTTGCGGGGCTTCTGGCTCAACTCGAAATTAAAGATTTCGTTTAAAAGCCTCCTGTCCCCGTGGAACCAGATGGTATTGATAAGGGTGCGGATATTCCGTTCCACACATCCGATGGATGTCTGAAAGCGGGCAGCGATATCCACATACAGACCCTTGGAAATATAAGCCAGCAATGTAGGGTCCTGGGCGGTTCTGCTGACGCCGTAGATTGTGTAACGAAACCCTACATAGGAGTTGTTGACACCGAGGCGCCGGAGCAGGTTACTGATTTCTCTTTCGTATTTCATATTTATCCCTCCTTGGTTTTTGTTACCAATGATACGTTAAACGCAGAGGAGGGGATTGACAAGGGAGAACAGACGACAAAATTGATATAAATATGTCGAAAAATGCGAAATTCGTGTTTTTGTCAATTCCGCCGGCCGTGTCCCGGCAGAATAGAGCGCGGAAAAAATGGACCAATGGCAGGAGAAGATGAATAAACGTGACATACGCAAAGAGGAAAACAGGCTTTTTGAGAATTGGAAAGAGCTGGCCCGGGAGCCGGAGAAAATTGTTGCAGACGGTGTCGTGGATATTGCCGGATGGGAAAGGCTTCCGGAGGGAAAACGGTTCCTGTTTGTGCTCAGGGATAAAAACGGGGGAACCGGTGCAAAGTACCACAATGATTTCAGGCGGGAGCTGGCTGAGACAGGCAGCGGGTGGAAGACCTGGAACAATATTGCCAGGTGGGGACAGGTTTTGCTGAGTCCTGATACGGAGTACCATGACGTCAAATATCTGGACAGGCAGAAACGGAGCGAATTGCTTCGCTCTCTGGCAGTCATGAACCTGATGAAGGATTACGGCATGAATTATACAGACCGGAACAAACTGGACCATATCACGGAGGATTCCCGCCACTGCGGTCTTCTGAGGGACCAGATAGGGCTGTATGAACCGGATATGATGATTGCATGCGGAATGGGTTCCGGGGGACACAAAAGCAACATGGACATTCTGATGGAAATATATGGGATGAATCCGGGGAATATCCGCCGGACCAGGGTAAATGGGCGGTCATACCGGTATTTTATCCTGCCTTTGCCGGACAGGCAGGTTCCGGTCATTGAATTCTATCATCCCCAGGCAACACAGGTGTCTGCTTACGGCAGCAGACGGGGACATGAGCTGTGGAAGGAGATGTTTGAGGACATTCGGAAACTGGGAGATATACAACTGTCTGCTTTTGGGGAAGGCACAGGCAGGAAAGCGTGAGAGAGCGCACGGCGGAGGTCAGCAGGGGAAAGTAAATACCGGGAATGAAGGTCCGGTGGTTGATTCCTTTTTAAATTCTCATGTTTTCCCGTTGACAGGCATTAGTAGAACTGAAAAAGTATACATTTTTTTCCAAAAACTCCTTTACAGGAGGTACTGGTTCATTGGTATAATGATAAGGGGGAGGAAGATTTTTTGAGACTCTTTTACTTATCGCAGCGTATTACGGCACATGGAAGGACACTTTTCGACTCTGATTATTTGGGCTGATTTTGGGAAATTCCTTGTTTTCACATTTGCCCAATAAGCCCGGATAACCATTTCATAGTAATCTTTCCGAGCAGTGGCATATAAACTACACACGGGCGGTCACGGTGCGTTACAGGGGTAAGAGAAACATACATTTTCATTCAGGCCACCTGTCAAATGCCGTTTTTTTGCAGTAATTAAGCATTTTGGGTGGCAAAACCTCAGAAATCAGAAAAACCGGGTGCCGCCAAGTCCCCCACAGATTGTCTTAAATACTATTTTCAATCCTGACCTCCAGCAAGGATTCAGTAAGAAAAACGCAAGGAAATTGAAATTGACGGATGATATATGTCCATGGTACAATGGCGCACACCCGGGGGTAAGGGGGAGGATACACACCTGTTTCCAACCTCAAAACAAATCACTATGTGAACCAGTCCGCAATAATATTAAGGTTAAGATATCTCTATTTATCTGATAGATAAGTAACCAGTCGGGCTGTATATGGCACTCACGCACATTTTTATAGTTCCGTGAGTTCGTAAGGTTATGGTCCCTGTATTTTTCTGGCAGTTCTTGTTCGTTGACCAGCATAGATATAACCTCTGTAAGTAGTTCGGGATTACATCCACGTTTTAAGGCCAACTTATAATCTCGCTTAAACTGGCCTTGATACTCAATCTTAAGCATTAAGGTCCTCCATTAGGGCCTCTACAGACTCAAACGGACCATGCATATCTATCTCTTTATCCGCATTTTCTATAGCAGCCATAGTTGTTGTGTTTGGTTCCTGGCCTTGGCGTAGGGTTACATCGAAGGGGAAACCCTGGTAACGTATGGATTGACGCAAAAATACGTTTACAGCGGTGGTTAAATCTATTCCCAAGTCATTAAAAATCTTCTGCGCTTGTAGTTTTACGTCCTTGTTCATTCTGATATTCATACTTGTGTTTTTTTCAGACATACTATCATCTCCTTTTTATAGTATTATAGCATATAATATATGCATTGTAAAGACATTGCATATATTTGTGCATAAAAATGAAATGGTAATGAATTAATAAAATAACTTATTAGTGACATTTAATCGGTGTTGGTTTAAACGTAAAAAGTAAGGGAAGAATAGCTAACTTTGATACTATAATGAAAAAGAGCAATAACTGTAGGGACCTAAGAGTCAATTACCCATGTCTCAAGACACGGGTATTTGATTGTTTGAAAAACTTAACAGAAGTATTAAATCTTCTTCGAATGGAAATCTTTGTGGCAGAAGGGTATGATGATGGCTTTGAAAGAAAAAAATGTACATTGGATGAGATGAAAAAAGATTTGCTTTCACAAATCGAAAAGACGTCTTTTATTGATTCGTGTATTTATCAAATACAATAGAATTGGTATTAGGCAATAACTTTAGCCGCCCTGCCTTGCGGGGCGATGTCCCCCGGCTGGGTAGCATCAAGCCACCCAACCTTTAACCAGCACACATTTCACCTCTGCGATTTTTCATGATTTTCAGAAAACCAGAACCATTTCACATTAGAAAATAGCAATGAAGGAATATTAAATGTCAGTGATGAATGGAGTGCCAAACTAATCAATCAGCCTCCCATCATATTGTTTGATTATGACAAGAACGACAATAAGGATAGGTTTGCATTTGATTATGTTCTGTATGATATGCAGCTTCAAGAACGAAAAAAGGAATATATTTGTACAGTGCCATATAACAAGAGCGGCGGCGGTATATATTTCAGCAAAGACAGAACTCGTATTATGTTTGCAAGCTCAGGCGGGAAAGGGGCTGCAGATGTTGATTTGGTGACAGGAGATGTATCCTTTGTTGAACTGGGAGAAAATATTGACAGCCCAAAGTATGTCAATGAAAATGTTATTAGTTATATCAAAGAAGGTAAAATATATGTATATAAAAAGAATCAGGAAAGACATTTATTAATTGGACAATGCCAACAGCCTGATTATAACCTGGATACATATGATTGGTTTTCTGATGGAAAGAGTATATTGTATGTTTCCAAACAGGAGGATGGGGATTATGCCCTGGCTAAAAAAAATTTGGTAGCAGATACTTCTGAGGTGTTATTAAAACATGAAAAACAAATCTATTTTAAATTATCCAACAGCGAAACGAAGGTAATGTTAAGATGCAATGGAAAACTGTATCTGTATGATATGGAAACAAATACGATTTTAAATATAGAATTACCGGATATATATGAATCACGCATATATTCCATATGCTTTTCGCCAGATGATAAATTTATAGCTTTTTCATGTGTGATTGATGATGGAAGTTATCTAAACAGCTATGAAATTTGGATTGTAGAAATAGATACACTTAATCAAACGATGATTTATAATAAAAAGAAAGCATCGGAGGCTGCGGTGGTGTGGTAATATATTTCATGATATGCTTTAAAGAACGTTTGGCTGGGTATGCCGTTGGATAACGAAGACGAGGCCAAAAGAGAACCGGCTTTGTAAAAACATGAATTGTCCGGAACAGAAAGAAGAAAGGCGGCAGGTTTTCTGGAAGACGCACCGCTCAGTCAGGAAGACAAAGAAAAGATTGCATATAAGAATGCAGAATTGCTGCTGAAATTGTAAAATGTGTAATTGAAATACGTTGTACATTAAAGCCAGCCAGACACCTGTACCCACCTCCAGAAAATTGTGGTAGAATGGAAGGAACACAATGAATGCGTCAGGACAATGGAGGAATAAGAATATGCTCATGCAAAATGGAAATCAAATGCTGCAGGACTTTACAGAGAGGAATTACAGGGAAACTATATCCAGGGTGACGGAAGGCGTATGGTATGTATTGGGAATAGGCCACAGTAATGCAATCTTTATAGAGGGGGCCACAGGCATCATTTTAATCGATACGCTGGATTCAATGGAACGGGGGAAGCGGCTGCTGGAGATTATTCATGAGAAAACGGGCAAAGAGGTAAAGACGATTCTCTATACCCACGGCCACCCGGACCACAGGGGCGGCGCGGGGGCGTTTCTGGAAGGCGCACCGGAGATAATAGCATTTACCCCTAAAAACGCTGCGCTGGAAAAAACAGGGCTCTTGAAAGATATCCAGAATCTCCGGGGAGCCAGGCAGTTTGGATACACCCTTACGGACAAAGAGGCCCTTTCACAGGGAATTGGACCGCGGGAGGGTATTATCTATGGGGAGCATCATGCTTTTGTTCCGCCAACCACGGTTTACGGGCAGGATAAGGTGGTAAGGGAAATTGACGGGGTGGAGATGGAGATAGTCCGCCTTCCGGGCGAAGCAGAGGACCAAGTCATGGTATGGTTCCCCCAAAAGGCAGTGCTGTGCTGCGGTGACAACTATTATGGCTGTTTCCCCAACCTATACGCAATCAGGGGCGGCCAGTACCGCGACCTGGCTGCGTGGATTAACAGCCTTGATGTAATTATGTCCTATCCTGCCCAATATCTCCTGCCAGGACACACGGCAGCCATATCCGGAAATGATACAATCCGTCAAGTGCTGGGAAATTTCAGAGACGCGATTGACTATATTCTCACCAAAACATTGGAGGGTATGAACATGGGCAGGAGCGCGGAAGAACTGGCCTCTGAAATACGGCTGCCGGACAAATATGCAGACCTTCCGTATCTGGCGGAACATTATGGCTGTACGGAATGGACTGTGCGGGAAATTTATTCAGCATATTTAGGCTGGTTTGACGGGAACCCCACCAACCTTCACCCTCTGGCGCCAAAACAGCATTCCCGCAAGATGCTTGATTTAATGGGCGGAAGGACAAAGGTCTGTGAAGCGGCCCGGACAGCTCTTCAGGAACATGAATATCAGTGGTGCCTGGAACTGTGCGATTTGCTGATTACAGATGAAGCGGACAGGGAAGCCCTGCAGTTAAAGGCAGCTGCGCTGGAGAAGATTGCGGAATATGAGACCAGCGCAAATGGACGGCATTATTATATTGCATGTGCGAAGGAACTGAAAAACCTGTGCTGATTGTTTGAACCATTGTTAATGTAGAAGAAAATAAAGGAATAGGCATCGGGTGGCAGAGTCGGGAAGATTCTGCCACCCTTTTACCTGGAACGGGATAGCTGCTGACTCACTGCGGAAATGTCTGTAAGTGCACCAGCCCTCCGTAATCAATAACCCCCCGGTTTTTTGATACATAAATATGCTTTACAATAAGAAAACTAAAAAGGATATTTTGTATTCAATATGACATCAATGGTAACTTGTTAACCGGACTGGAAACGGAGGACTCAATGGAAAAGGAAATGCAGCTGGCTAAATTCGAAACTTATTTGCGCTCTGAGGAAAAATCAGAATCAACCATAAGCAAATATCTCCACGATGTGGGGGAGATGCTTGATTTTATGGGACAGGCAGGTCTGAGCAAGGATTTGCTGATGCAATACCGGGGACATCTCAGCAGCCAATGCAGGGCGTGTACCGTGAACGGGAAACTTTCAGCCGTGAATGCATACCTTAAGTGCATGGGATTGGAGGGGCATAAAGTTAAATTCCTAAAGGTGCAAAAGAGAATCTACATTGATGAAAAGCGGGAGCTGACAGAGCAGGACTACAGACGGCTGCTGGAAACAGCCTTCCGCATGGGGAAGCAGCAGCTTTATTTTCTTATGCTGGTTTTGTACGGGACCGGAATCCGAATCAGCGAACTGCCCTATGTGACGGTGGAGGCCATACATCAGGGCAAGGCGGAAATATATATGAAGGGAAAATACAGGGTAATCATATTTCCAAGGAATCTGGTCAGGCAGCTTAAGGAGTACACAAGGGACGCAGATATAAAAAGCGGGTGTATCTTCAGGACAAAGGGCGGGAGATGTCTGGACAGAAGTAATATATGCCATTCCATGAAGAAAATATGCCAGGAGGCCAGGGTGGAAAAGTCAAAGGTATTTCCCCATAATTTCCGTCATCTGTTTGCAAAAAGCTTTTATGCCATTGAAAAAAATCTGGCGCATCTGGCGGATATCCTGGGACATGCTTCCATTGAGACTACACGGATTTACGTGGCCTCCAGCCTGAAACAATACGAAAAGGTAATGAACCGCATGAGAATTGCCATAGACAAAAAAGGACCACAGAATAATCATTCTGCGGTATTTTCCGGACATCAAGGCGTATCAGGCAGGATACGATAAGGAATTACACGGATAAAATACAGAAAAATCCAGTACTTGGACACACCAAGAAACCGGCAAGAAGTTTTTTTCCTTCCCGGTCTGTTTGCTTTGAGGAAAAATAATATATGTATATTGACGCGGTCTGTCTTTTATTATAAAATACAAGGAGATTGCATTTCTGATTTACAGAAATGTCTGTATGACACCACAGAATGATTATTCTGAGGTAGTACAAATGAAACCGCCGGAGTTTTATGCACCGCAGGACTGGTGCTGTTTGAAAAAGGAGAAATAGAGATGGTGAGCTGTTCCCTGTTAGAGTATCTGGCCTTGAAGGCAAAATGTGAATATCTGTCGGATTTAAGATTCATGCGCGTGGATGAAAGGTGGCTGAGGGAATTCATACTGCGAAGCAGGGATGATTTTACCCGGGATGAATGGAAGGAGGCGTGCGTCTATCTGACAGGACAGAAGGTATTGACTGAGGACGAGGCAATCAGAACACTCCTGCAGCACTGGGCAAATAAAACAGATACGATTTGATGGGAGGAGACAGTGGCAAGAATTGAAAAATATATTATCATGGAGGATGATATTCCCCGCGACGGCGGTCCTTACCCTGAATATACATATACGTTTCTGGTTGGCATCCAGTCATTTGACGGCAGGGCTGCCAGGGGATATGTAAAGTCATTCCATGTGGAGGAATTATTGTTTTTTCAGGGACTTGACCAGATGATTTTTATTATGGAGGATATTATGGATGCAGTGGGCGTCCCCATGAGGGGAAGGGCCCCGCGTAGTCTGACCGGGAAACAGTGCCCGGGGAACAGGACTGTCCCGTTCGTGGATTTGCAGGGCAGGATAAAAAAGGATTATGATTTTGCCCGTGAGGAATTAAGGGAATACCCGGTATGTCCCATGGTATCGGTCCGGGTAGCCGGACGTCGGGATGCAGGAATGCAGGGGATATTCCGGACAGGGTTTGGGGATGTAAGATTCCGGAGCGGAGTGGAGCTTATGCGCCTGATGTATGAGCTGTTTGACATTTGCTCCAACAGATAATAGAATATAGGGAAAACGGTAGTCAGGAGATACCAATGCCAAATATAATTGAGATAACGGATTTTGCCGCCCCGGAGCTGGATGTTTACGCCCGGCTTACAGAGGGGCAGCTGTTAAACCGCCACCAACCGGACAAGGGCATTTTCATAGCGGAAAGTCCCAAGGTTATAGAGCGCGCCCTGGACGCGGGGTGTGTCCCTATATCCATGCTGATGGAAAGAAAACATGTGGAGAGCCAGGCCAGGGAAATCATCAGCCGATGCGGTGATATTCCGGTGTATACGGCGGAATTTGACGTGCTGACACAGCTCACCGGATTTCATCTTACGCGGGGCATGCTGTGCGCAATGTACCGTCCGCCGCTGCGCGGGACAGAAGAAATCTGTGCAGGCGCGCGGCGGATTGCAGTGCTGGAAAATGTCATGAATCCCACCAATGTGGGCGCCATCTTCCGTTCGGCCGCTGCCCTGAACATGGATGGAGTCCTGCTGACATCAGCCTGCAGCAATCCGCTGTACCGCCGCGCCATCCGGGTGAGCATGGGGACTGTATTCCAGATACCCTGGACCTTTCTGGACAGCGGGTTATGCTGGCCTCAGGAGGGAATCGGGCGTTTGCATGAGCTGGGATTTAAAACTGCGGCAATGGCTTTAAAGGATGATTCGGTCACCATTGATGATGCGGGATTGATGTCGGAGGAAAAGCTGGCCATTATCCTGGGCACGGAAGGGGACGGGCTGGCGGCAGGGACCATTGCCGACTGCGATTACACGGTCCGCATTCCCATGGCCCATGGAGTGGATTCCCTGAATGTGGCGGCTGCAAGCGCGGTTGCTTTTTGGCAGCTGGGCCGCAGGTAAATAATGATTACATAGCAAAGGTGCAGGAACCCTGCCATGATTCGTGTTGACCCGGAAGACGGCCAGACGGGCAAGGCGGACGTGGAAGTGTGGAAGGTTCCGGTGGAGTGAGCTGCAATACTATGTGTCCTCATCAGAAATCAATAGCCGGATAGAGGGATTCAGCCTCAAATCCTCAGGCTGGAGTCCCTGGTTTAAAAGATATTGTTCCGCTGCCGGAAACTGCTGTGTAACCAGGATTTTTATGGCCTGGCAGCAGCCGGCAATATCATCTCCCTTCAGACCCTGAATCATTGTGTCAGTGAAGCGGAGGATTGCCTCATCTAAAGCCGGATTGCCATCGTGGGATGCTTTCAGCGGATAACCCCACAGGAACAGACTGTAGATACGGCCGTAAATTTCACGTATCCCCTTTAACGGGCTGCATTTTGTGACGAAGAGCAGGCAGCGCCAAAGGGATAGTTCCTGACGGCCATGGGCCAGGTCCTGTTCCAGCTGGCTGGTAAGTCTGCTTTTTTCCTCCCGTGAGGCAGAGGACAGGCAGTGCTGCATTACGGTTTCACAGGAATAAACCAGCAGCTCAAAGGACTGGAAGAAGAAGGCCAGATTGCGGCGGACCACAGGGCTTGTAAAGTCAGGGGAATCACAGTGCGCGCCGATTCCAAAGACCATGGTCCCCTTTCCGTTGATGGAACGGACTGCCCCCAGCTGGTTGAGAACCTTGACGGTGCGGCGTATGGTGCTGACCGAGACACCGTAGGCTGCAGCCATATTCTCATAAGAAGGCAGGAATTCTGCCTCCCGGTAGCAGCCCATATAGATTTCATGAAGAAGCCAGGCTGCCAGGCTGTAGCATACCTGAGGCCGTTCGCGGTATATCCGCCACACAAAGGGGATGTGTTCCACGTTCTCTGCTGGTGGAATCCGCTGGGTCAGGAGGTCCACAGCCCTGCCGATGGAATCCTGACGGAATATATGGAGCTGCCGGGCCAGCTGGTTCCATTCCTTATTTTCAGCAAGGAGGACACAGTGCTCTATCTCATCATGCAGCAGGGCCACATCGCTTAAATCCTTTCCGTCATCGTGCTTTAAGAATAGCAGGCCCCAGTATATGGACGCCTCCCAGTAAAGGTTCATGACCAGGGGATTGTCGATTTTTTGAAGGACAAAACAGAAAAAATGGAGTACATCATCCGTACATGACCCCTCTGCCAGGCGGGCAAGGCAGGCCAGGTCCCTTTCATCGGCCCGGTAAAAGCTCTCCGTGAGCAGGGGATGCATAATCAGGCCCACTGATTGAAACAGGTCCTGGAAGCTGTGAATCCTGCAGGAAAAATAGCGCAGGATGCACTGGTTTGAGGTTTCCTGGTCCTGTTGGAATATAACCTTTGTGGAACGGCCGTTGTGCATGTCGATATATCCTTCCGAACGCAGGCGCTTCAGGGCCATCTTTACTGTCTGGGCAGACACGCAGAGTTCGCGGCACAGGGTGTCAATGGAGGGGAGACAGTCCCCGCATTTATAATAACGGAATTGAATCCGGGTAAGAAAATATTCGTAGACAAGATTTGAATACTGCTGTTCACTTTGCAAATTTCATGCTCCTCTGTATATATAGTTTATCTTTGTCATTTTAACATTTTCCCAACTGTTTTGCCATAAGCGATTGTGTTTTTTTCAAATTTGGATTATAATTATGAATCAAACAGAACTATATGAACAAGGATAGGCGTGAGGCGGCACAACCTATTAGTCGTGACTGCAATTGACTTTCAGGTATTGGCCCATTTATTTTCCGTATAATTGCAGTTAGGAGGAAGTGAACATATGACGGACCAAAGGCATGACAAAATCCATGGGGACAATACCGCAGGTATTACGCCGGCTGAATATGAGTATAATACGCTGATGCGTTTATTGGGGGTCAGTGTGAGCAAGCATCTGCTGGATGAGCATTTTACCCTGATTTGGGCCAATGAGTTTTATTATCAGCTGATTGGATGGCCCAAGGATGAATACGAGGCAGTCTATCACAACCGGCCGGACCTGTATTATCAGTCAGACCCGGATGAGTGGAAAAAACTTTCAGAAACCGTTCTGAAGGCATTGGAGGAGGGCAGGGACGGATACAGGCTGCTTTCACGCATCCGCAGGAAAAACAGAGACTATGTCTGGGTACAGTTTTCGACCCAGTTTGCAGAGGAATATATAGACGGTTATCAGGTGGCCTACTCCACGCTTACCAATGTGGACGACCTTATGAAGATGCGGAAAGAGCAGTCGGTTACATATGAGAGTCTGCCTGGGTTTGTGGCAAAGTATCGGATTGAGTATGTTAAGAGTGAGATGGAGCTGACCCTGCTGTCTGCCAACGACCGTTTTCTGGAGTATTTTGGAAATGCAGATGAACAGGGAGGAACTCCTCTTTATAAGGCCAATATCCGGGATAACCTGGAAATCATCAATGGGCAGAAATCCAGGATACTGGCCGGCGGGCCGCTGCATTTTACCATGCATGTCAACGGACGGAACGGACAGACCTTATGGCTCCAGGTCAACGCCACCTGTGTTGACTGGCAGGAGGGGAGGCCGGTATATCTGGTGATTTTCATTGATGTGACGGATGTGACGGAACTAAGGGAGATGCAGAGGAAACTGACCGCCCAGACCGAGGCCCTGAAGGATGCATTGTCCGTGGCGGAACAGGCTAACAGGGCCAAATCCGACTTCCTTTCGCGTATGTCCCACGAAATACGCACGCCCATGAATGCCATTATTGGCATGACCACCATTGCGGCTGCATACATTGAGGACCGCAAGCGGGTGGGGGACTGCCTGGAGAAGATTGGATATTCCTCCAAGCATTTGATGACGCTTATCAATGATGTGCTGGATATGTCTAAAATTGACGCCGGTAAAATGAAGATTGCCCATGAGGCCTTTAACCTGGAAACCGCGGTGGAGTCCATAACCTCCATCATATATCCCCAGGCAGCGGAAAAGGGGCTGGCATTTAAGGTGCCTCTGATAAACCTGACCAATACGGTTCTCATAGGAGACGGACTGAGGCTGAATCAGGTACTGATTAATCTGTTGTCCAACTCTCTTAAATTTACGCCGGAGGGAGGCACCATCCGGCTGGAAATACGGCAGATGTGGAGGAAGGCAGGAAAGACCCGCATAAGCTTTACAGTCAGTGACACCGGTCTTGGTATGAGCGAGACATTTTTAAGCCATTTATTTGAACCATTTGAACAGGAGCATGTGCCTGACGGCCAGTCATATGGCGGTACCGGGCTGGGGATGCCCATTACCAAGAATCTGGTCACATTGATGGGCGGAACCATTTCTGTGAAAAGTAAACTGGGGCAGGGAAGCACATTTACCATTGAACTTGATTTTGAATTGCAGGCTGAGGATGCAGATACCCAGGAACAGAAGCCCCATGCCATACAGGCATTGAAGGTACTGGTGGCCGATGATGACAGGGACAGCTGCATCCACGCCTCCCTTCTTCTGCAAAATCTGGGGATTCAGTCGGACTGGGTGCAGACCGGATGGGAATGTGTGGAGAAAGTGCGTGCCATGTACCGGGAAGGCGAGGGCTACGATGTCTGCCTGGTGGACTGGAGGATGCCGGATATGGATGGCATAGAAGCCACCCGGCGTATGAGGGAGATTGTGGGGCCGGATACGCTTATTATCATTGTTACCGCCTATGACTGGGGGGCTATTGAGAAAACAGCGAGGGCAGCAGGCGCCAATGCGTTCCTGGCAAAACCTATTTTTGCATCCACTCTTTATAATGCGCTGCTGTCTGCCACCGGAATTGAAAAAGCGGTGCGGCGGACGGGCTCCCACGAGAGTTTTCACCGGCCCGAACTGGCCGGACATCACGTGCTTTTGGTGGAAGACAATGATATTAACCGGGAAATTGCAATGGAATTCCTGAATATGACGGAGGTTACAGCGGACTATGCAAGGGACGGAAGGGAAGCAGTGGAAAAATTCCTGACAAAGGGCGATTCCTATGACCTGATTCTGATGGATGTCCAGATGCCTGTGATGGACGGATACCAGGCTACCCAGGCTATCCGGCAGTCCGGTCATCCAAAGGCGGCTTCCATCCCTATTATAGCCATGACAGCCGATGCTTTCCATGAGGACGTGGTGCGGGCGGCTGAATCCGGGATGGACGGACATCTGGCAAAGCCCATAGACCCGGATTTGCTATATCAGACCCTGGCGGATAAGTTCATCTGAGAAAGGCCCTGTGATGGAAGCGTGGGAAGTTGGGCGGAGTTGGGCCGGTTGGTCCCATAAAAGAGAAATACGGAAAACGAATGGCCGGGTACTCATTATAAGCATTTTACAATGAAAATATGTGAGGATATAATATAGGTACAGGAGCTTAAATGCTGCTGTGCCTATTTTTTAAACGGCCGGACCCGGTGTGCGGGACATGGAAAGGGGGGACGATATGACAGGCGAAGAAGTCAGCCGCCAGTATCATATTCCGGTAAAAATATTGCAGGAATATGCACAATGGGGGCTGTGCGGCGCTGTAAGGATTGCCATGGAGGACTGGCAGTACGACTGGGAGTACGGCGACAGTGACCTGGAGCGCCTGGGGATGATTATGGCGCTGCACGACATGGGATTTTCGCCGGAGGATGTGGAAACCTATATGAAGCTGCTGATTGCCGGGGATTCTACCAAACAGCAGAGAATGCAGATGCTCAATGTGCTGCGGAGCAAAACCCTGGATGAGATTCATCTGCGGGAACGCCAGCTGGAGCGAATGGATTATCTCAGAAATGAAATCAGGAACCGGATGACAAACGAATATGAATCAGGAGGACAACACGATGAGTAAAACATTAGTAGCGTATTTTTCCGCCAGCGGCGTCACAGCCAGGCTGGCAGAGACATTGGCCCAGGTAACGGGTGGTGATTTGCACGAAATACTGCCCGCAGAGCCCTATTCATCCGCTGACCTGGACTGGACAAATAAGAAGAGCCGCAGCAGCGTGGAGATGAAGGACCCGTCCTGCCGGCCGGCCATCGGCAATCAGGTGGAGGATATAGAGCAGTATGACACGGTCTTTGTGGGCTTTCCCATCTGGTGGTACGTAGCTCCTGCCATTATCAACACATTCCTGGAAAGCTATGACTTCTCAGGAAAGACAGTGGTTCCCTTTGCAACTTCCGGCGGCAGCGGCATGGGTGACACGGAGCGGATATTAAAGGGCTGCTGTTCCCGGGATACCCGCTGGAAACCGGGCAGACGGTTCGGCAGTGTGAAGGCCGCCGACCTTAAAGCATGGGTGGATGGCCTTGGATGATAGGAGGAAGCACAGAGATGGCATATTTAGGTGAGGAAATAAAGAAGCTGGGTTTTGGCCTGATGAGGCTGCCGCAAAAAGACGGCGTGATTGACATAGAACAGACGAAACAGATGACAGATTTGTTTCTGGAGGCGGGATTTACCTATTTTGATACGGCATGGGCTTATGCAGGCAGTGAGGATGCCATCCGCCAGGCATTGGTAGAACGGTATCCCCGCAGCCAGTTTCAGCTGGCCACTAAGAACGCTGCATGGATTAACTGTAAGAGCAGGGAGGAAGCAGCTGCACAGTTTGACACTTCCTTAAAGCAGACAGGAGCCGGATATTTTGATTTTTACCTGCTGCATAATCTGGGGGAGAGCCGGACACGCTTTTTTGATGATTATGATATGTGGGGGTTTGTACAGGAGAAAAAGGCCCAGGGGCTGATTAAGCATGTGGGATTTTCATTCCACTCAACACCTGAGGAACTGGATGAACTGTTAACCAGACATCCGGAAATGGAATTTGTCCAGCTTCAAATCAATTATGCTGACTGGGATTATCCAGCCGTGCAGTCCGGACGATGCTATGAGGTGGCCAGAAAACACGGAAAACCGGTGGTAATCATGGAGCCTGTAAAAGGCGGTATGCTGGCCAACCCGCTGGAGTCTGTCCTGAACATTTTGAAGGAGGCGGAGCCGGAGCGGTCGGCTGCGTCCTGGGCCATCCGTTTTGCAGCCGGTCTGGAAGGCGTTATTACCGTGCTCTCCGGCATGAGCAGCCTGGAGCAGATGGAGGATAATCTTTCCAGCATGAAGGATTTTAAGGGCCTGACCCCGCAGGAGCAGAAAACACTGGATGCTGCACAGAGGGAGATTAACCGGATACCTCTGATTCCATGCACTGCCTGCAATTACTGCGCAAAGGTATGTCCCAATAACATTGGCATATCCGGTTCATTTACAGCCATGAATTATCTGACCCTTTATAAGGATAAGGCGGCAGCCGCCCACCAGGAGGACTGGCTGGTGGGAGGGCATGGAAAAAAGAAAGCCTCAGAATGTATCAAGTGCGGCAAGTGTGAACAGGTCTGCCCCCAGCATATTGCCATTCGGGAAGAACTGGCAAGGACAGCGCAGGCACTGTAACTGTTTGGGGGACCGCTGTTTCCGGGCAGGCATATCCCGCAGGTACATGGCTGCTACAGACGGAGCACGCCGATTCCCACCAGACCGGGGCCGGTGTGCACAGCCAGGGAAGCTGTGATGGCTTTTTCCATAATCAGGCGTCCTTCCGGTATGCCGGCAATCAGCCGGGGCTTCAGTTCATGGGCCGCTTCCTGCCCCTGGCCGTTCAGCAAAGCGGTCAGGCAGGGACGGCCGCCAGCAAAGGAACTGGCCTCGGCCAGCAGTCTGGAGAGTCCCTGCTTTGCGCCGCGTATCTTCGCCGCAGTGTAATATACCCCGTCGTCATTGCAGGAGATGATGGGCTTAATGTTCAGAATGCTGCCTACCACAGAGGTAACCAGACCAATCCGTCCGCCTTTGCGCAGATAGGTCAGCGTATCCATGTAATAAAACACCTTGGAATCCTTGACTTTTTCCGGAAGTATTTCTTTCAGTTCTTCAAAGCTTTTTCCCTCTTCCAACTGCATCCCGGCCCATACAGCCAGGATACCGGCCCCGAAGGATATGCTTCTGGTGTCCAGCACAAAGGAAGTCAGGTCCTTTTCATCCCCCAGAACACTGCCGACCGTATTATATGTACCGCTTAAGCCGCTGGAAATACAGAATGCCAGCACATGGGTATAACCCTCTGCCTTGATTTCTTCAACCATATCTTTCACATCCTGGGGACTGGGTGTTGAAGTGGCGGGAATTTCTCCCGGAAAACGCTGATAAATGGTTTCGGGCAGGATGTCCACCCCGTCAATATAATCCCTTTCCGGATAAATGATATGAAGGGGCATCACCTTCATGTGGAATCTCTGGACTATCTCATGGGATACGTCGCAGCCAGAATCAATTAAAATCGCAGTTTTCATACAACACCTCCATATGTAGTATTCGATACTATATATAAAAGTATCTCATAACACAATGCCTGTGTCAACATGAAATTTGCCTGCTGCCGGAACTATTATTAAAATTTCAGTCCGTATTTCTGCAATTTCCGCACAGCCGTTGCCTGGCTTATTCCCAGTAATTTTCCAAGGCTGTAAGTGGAATCGCACTGCTGCATGGAACTGCAAAGCAGCCTCTTTTCAAACAGGTCCAGGATGGCAGGCAGTTCCTGCTGTCCTATCAGGGAACTGTAATCGTCAGCAGGAAAAGCATTTCCAGGTGCGAATTCCGGCAGCAGCAGCAAATCCTTTTCTGTAATCCGGATTCCGTCTGAGAGAATGCAGAGCTTTTCCAGGATGTTTTTCAGTTCCCGTATGTTTCCGTTCCAGGTATGGCGTTTCAGGCGTTCAATGGCCTCAGGGCTGATGGCTGTCTGTGTTCCCGCTGATTTGTTTATGCTGCACAGCACATTTTGGACCAGGAAAGGGATATCGTCCCGGCGTTCCCTCAATGGGGGGATGGTGACCGACATTACGTTCAGCCGGTAATACAGGTCCTCCCGGAACCTGCCTTCCCTGACCAGCTCGGGAAGATTTCTGCTGGTGGCTGCGATGAGCCTGAAATCACTGCTGACGGGCCGGCTGCTGCCCATGGGAGTGTAATTCTTGTCATCAATGGCGTGAAGCAGCTTTCCCTGGAGATGGTATGGGAACTCGTCGATTTCGTCTAAGAACAGGGTGCTCTTATCCGCCAGGGCAAACAGGCCTGTCCGGCCGGACTCTCTGCTGTCTGCCGGGCCCTTTTCGCAGCCAAAGAGCTCTGCTTCTATCAAATCGCCGGAAACAGCGCCGCAATTAAGCCGGACCAGATTGTGATTGCGTCTGCTGCTTATCTCATGGATAAGCGTTGCTATCACATCCTTGCCAACGCCGGTCTCTCCGAACAGCAGGACATGGGCATCGGTCTGCGATATCCGTGTCACCTGCCGTATGACCTTGCACATGCTCTCGGACTCGGCAACAATCTTATTGGACTTTAAGGTCAGGTCCGTCAGCTTGTCGGTGATGTTGGTGCAATTCTGCCGGCTTAAATTGTCGGCCGAGATTCTGACATCCATCATGTCGGCTATCTCCCTGGAGTTGATAACAACCCTGCGCACATCGCCGTTTTTGTCAAATATGGGGCTTGCAATGACCAGGATTTTCTGGCCGATTTTTGTTGTCTGGATATCCCGGAGCCGGTGTTTCATCTGAATGACCTTTTCGCTGAGGTCCGAGGAGATGAAGCCGTTGGCCTTCATCTGGGCGGATGTCCGTCCCAGCATGTCCTCTCGTTTCAGCCCGTAGATGCGCTCGCAGGCTTTGTTTACGAATACGCACAGCCCTGTGCTGTCCGTGACGTAGATTTCGTCGTAGGAATGATTGGCTATTTCCAGCAGCTCCCTGTATTTGGCTTTTACCTCGGCCAGTGATTTCTTGCTTGCGTACAGGTCCGACATGTTAAAAAGGAACAGGGCAATTTTAACAGGCTCCCCCTCCTCAAAATAGGGGTAAGCTTGAATTTCCAGGCTGATGTCATCATAGGAAGCATGGTAGGTCTGCTTGAATGATATTGCCATGGATATCAGAAAGAATAAAACCAAAATTAAGGTCGGCAAAAAATGATTTGCTGACTTTTTTTCTGTATGTCTCGTCGGATTGGATGTGGTTCACAAGCAGGGCTGTCTTATTGGCAATGCCGATGCAGCAGCCGTCGTCAGAGGTTACAATGATGGTCCTGCCTGCAATCAATTCCGGGTTTATGAAGCTGCAGTTTTGAGGGAGGGTCACATAATCGCTGTCGCTTATGGATTCCAGCACATGGTCAAACTGCAAGCCAAAGGCAATCTCCTTATAAAGCTTGCCTGTATGGATGATTCCGCAGGGCTTTTTCCTGGCATCGCACAAAATGATGTGGCTGGCGTTCACATCGTTTTGCAGCAGGTAGTGGAGCAAATCCCGTATACTCTGGTTAAATTGAAAGATTGGAACAATGTCAATATATTTTGTATCCATACGCGTCACCTTTTGTTGTTTTGCTGAGATTTTTGTCATGTTTCCCGGATTCCGTCCAAAGTGGTTCCTTTGTGGTATTCCATTCCCAGTATACCATAGAATCCGGAAAATCAATTCAGGATAATGATTCATAATTGAATCGTTTTTACCGTTGACTGGTTCTGGGCATACGGCTAATATAGAGGACAAAGCTGAGGGGCCCTGATGCAAAGTGATACAATTATGTTTCTTATGGAGGTATTGATATGAATGACAATCGTTTAAATCTGCCCATGACAGGCATCTGTTCTTTTATGAAAAAGGAGGTTTGTGCTGATTTGGACCAGCTGGATGCGGATGTGGCAGTTCTGGGGGTGCCCTATGATATGGGAATCCAGTACCGTTCAGGTACCAACCAGGGGCCTGAATGCATCAGGGCAGGTTCAAAATTAACGGCATTTACCAATGATGACGGCGTATATGACCCTGACAGGGACGAAATGTTCCTGGACAGCCGCTGGAGGATTGTGGACTGCGGCGACGCTGATATTGTCCACGGTGATTTGGAACAAAGTTTCCGCAATATTGAAGGCTCTGTCCGGAAGATTGTGGCAAGGGGAGCCATGCCCGTGGTGATGGGAGGAGACCACTCCATCACAATTCCGGTGGTCAGGGCATTGGACAGCCTTGGTCCGGTCTGTGTGGTTCAGATTGATGCACATCTGGATTGGTGCGATGAACGGGCGGGACAGAGACTGGGGCAGGGAAGCCCCATGCGCAGGATTTCTGAGATGAAACATATAAACGGAATGGCCCAGGTGGGAATCCGGGGCTTGGAAGCAGCATGAAGTCCGATTTTGAGGATGCCCGGGCATACGGCAGCGTGATTATCCCGGCCCGGGATGTAAAAAAGAAGGGAATCCAGTACGCTCTCAGCCAGATACCGGAAGCGGACCGGTACTATATTACATATGACATCGATGGTACGGACCCTTCCCTGGTAACAGGCACAGGCACGCCGTCTGCGGGCGGACTGGACTATTATGAAATCAATGACCTGCTGTACGGAATTACCAAAAAAGGAGAGGTAGTGGGCTTTGACCTGGTAGAGGTGGCTCCTCAGTATGACCTGTCCGGGTATACGGGCATTTTTGCCGCCAGGATGATGATTGAATTTATGGGATATATTTTAAAATCAAAAGAGAGATAAAGAACCGGCAGACCTTTAATTGTTATGAAAGCAGAGGAATCGTATGGATGGAGTCTTAATTAATGATACACTGTTAATCTTTGCAATTATTATCGGAGTCACGGCATTTGGTATGTACGCTGAGAGAAGGTGGCGGTGGGCCGGTATTTTGTCCGGCATGGGCGTCAGTATTTTCACGGCCGTGGCCCTGGTTACCTGCCATGTGCTGCCCACTGCGTCCGGCGCATATGACGTTGTGTTTGATTATATCATGCCTCTTGCCATTCCCATGGTGCTTCTTGAGGCAAATATAAAACGAATCATCAGGGAAAGCGGGCATGCCTTTATTCTGATGAATGTCGCCTGTCTGGGCGCAGTGGTCGGCGGCATTGCGGTGGGATTTTTGTTCAGGAATAATTTCTATTTTGCAAAGGACATTGCCGGATATGTAGCCATGGAGGTGGGCGTGTGTACCGGAGGTACGGTAAACCAGGCTGCAATGGCCAAAACCTTTCATGTAAGCCAAAATGTGGTGGGAGCTGCCGCGGTTGGAAGCAATCTGGTGGCGGTAACCTTCCTGGTGGTTATTGGAATGGTACCTAATCTGAAGTTTTTCAAGAAGAATTTCAGGCATCCCTATATGGACGAGCTTGAAATCCAGGGTACGGATTCCGGCAGGACGGCTGAGACTGAGGCAGCCAAAGAGGGAGCTGGATACACGGTGCTGGGACTGGCAAAACTGCTGGCGTTCTCCTTCGGGGTATTGGGAGTATCAACCCTGGTCTGCAGCTTCATGGGTTCCCTGGGACTGCCCACTGTATTTGACATGCTGTTCAGCAACATTTACCTGGTTACCTCCGTGCTCACCCTTGTGGTTGTCACCGCATTTCCAAAGTTTGCGGAGTCCATGCGGTTTGGGCAGGAAATCGGTTCCTTCATGCTTCTGCTGTTCATGACCGTAATGGGCACAGGGGCCAGCATCATTGAGATTATCCAGATTGCCCCTATGATTGTTGTGGCGAAAATCATCATTATTTTCTTTATCATGACCATCACCCTGGGTATCACCAAAATTTTCAAGATGAATCTGGAGGAAGCGCTGATTTCCATAAACTCAAGCTATGGCGGACCGGCCACGGCCTGCGCCTATGTGGGCAGCAAAGGGTGGCAGCGGCTTATGATACCGGCTGTGCTGATTGGTGTGTACGGATATATTATCGGCAACGCGCTCGGCATACTGGCCGGAAACATTTTCCTGTGATATGAGGTGACAATATGAACGCTGATTTTATCTGCTCGCAGATTGAAACACACAAGAAGGAAATCATAAGGTTAAGCCTGGATATATGGGAAAATCCGGAGGGGCCTTACAGGGAATTTAAGGCAAGCGCCTGGACGGCAGGATTGCTTGAAAGGCATGGATTTCAGGTGGAATTGGGGGCGGGCGGCATTAAGACCGCCATAAAAGCCCGCTGCGGCAAGGGACATCTTGTTATCGGCTTTCTGGGTGAATACGATGCGCTCCCCGGCCTGAGCCAGACCGGAAGCAGTGAGCCGGAACCAGTCCCCGGCCAGGAATACGGCCATGGCTGCGGGCACAATCTCATATGCGGGGCAAATGCAGGCGCTGTCATTGCGCTGAAAGCATGGATGGAGCAGGAGCATATTCCCGGTACCATTATATTTTACGGCTGTCCGGCGGAGGAGGTCCTTACGGGAAAGCCTTTTATGGCAAGGGCCGGCCTGTTTGATGAACTGGATGCAGCCCTGGCCTTCCATCCCATGGAATGCAATATGACAACCTATGGAAATATGACGGCGGCCAATATGGCAAAGTTCCATTTTAAGGGAAAAACCGCCCATGCTTCCGCTGACCCTTACAACGGGCGCTCCGCCCTGGACGCAGTTGAACTTATGGACATCGGAGCCAATTATCTCAGGGAACATATAAAGCCTGACGCCAGAATCCATTATACGATTACCGAAAGCGGCACTGTGCCTAATATTGTCCCTGACAAGGCATGTGTGTGGTATTTTGTGAGGGCTGCCATGAGGGAGGATGCGGAGGATGTCTACAGAAGACTTGTGGATGTGGCAAAAGGCGCTGCCCTGATGACTGGTACAGAGCTTGAGACAGAGTTTTTAGGGGGATGTTATGAGACCTTAAACAATAAGGTGCTGGAGGATTTGGTACACAAGGCCATGGAGGATATTCCGCAGGAACCCTGGACACAGGAGGAAATAGAGTACGCATCAGCCCTGAACCGATTCTATGAGAAGAATAAATCAGCTATTTTGGACCAACATGATTTGCCGGATAACATGGAAATCCATGAGGGGGTGCTTCCCATGCTTGCAACAGGGGACTGCAGCTCATCGGATGTTGGGGATGTGGCCCATATAGTACCCACGGCATTTTTCACAACGGCCTGCAGCAACATAGGCGCACCCGGCCACAGCTGGCAGATTACAGCCTGTTCCGCCCACAGCATTGGCCTGAAGGGAATGCTGTACGGAGCAAAAATACTGGCAAAAGCCGCCCAGGATTTGCTGGCGGAGCCTGAAATACTGGAACGGGCAAATGCGGAATTCAAAAAAAGAATCAGGGGAAAGACATATCAATGTCCGTTACCGGAAAGCATGGATATACCTGAATAAGTAAGAAAAACAGGGCCATACAGATGCAGGAAGGATACCTGCTGCCATATGGCCCTGTTTTTGTATGCCGATAAAAATACAGAGGATATGCATGAGGGATACAGCGGATGCTTCAGTCATGGATATAGATAAAAACAATTTCGGATAAAAGAACATAAATATAAGCTATTTGTGGTAATTTTTCCAAATGATATAATGTATAGGGTAAATATACATATGATACAGACAGGAGGAAAACAGGTCCAGGCGCCGGAGAGGTGCAGAAGAAGATGTCACTAATATACGGTAAGATAGAGATATTAGAGTATAATGAGAAACTTGTCCTGGTAAAGGCTATATAGAAAGGGATTGGAATGGAGAAGATTTTAAAAGCGGATTTGACCACTGAAAGAATAGAAGTCCTGGACTATGAGCCAACGTCGTGGGGCTGTTATGGGCGGGGGCTGGCCCTTAAACTGGTGGCTTCCAACGTACCCTATTATGCAGGGCGCTATTCGCCGGAAAATGCAATTGCCCTGGTTCCGGGCATACTGACCGGATGTAAGGTTGCCAGCTGCTGCAGAGTAACCATTGCCTCCAAAAGAGGAAAAGGAGAAGGCCTGCAGGTCTGTAATGTTTCAGGGAACCTTCCCCAGAAGATGGCATCCCTGTCAGTTGCAGGACTGTTGATTTACGGGAAATCCACTGAGAAAAATGCTGTCCTGCATATAAGAGAAGATTCGGCTGAAATAATCCATATACCGGAATTGGAGGGAAAAGAAACAGGACTTATAGTAAAAGGATTAAAGGATAGATTTGGAGCAGACGCGGCCATATTGGGAGTCGGGAAAGCGGCGGATATGCAGCTTTCCTTAAGCACCTTTTTCTGCACTTACCCGGACGGAGAACCGGAATACCACTGTCCCCGGAATGGGTTTGGAGATATACCGGGAAGCAAGGGGCTAAGGGCGGTAGTGATTACCGGAAACAGCTATTTTGGGCGTGAATGCCGGGATAAGGACCGTTTCTTTGATGCCGGAAAAAAGCTGGCACGCATTATCCTGGAAAGCGAGGTGTGCGGCCAGGCCCTGCCGGCCTACGGCTCTATCACCCTGCTGGAACTCCTGAAGGATAAAGAAAAGAGAACAGATTTCCTGAAAAGGGACAGTCAGAAGCTTTACGGCAGGACGCAGGAACCTTCCGTAAGAAAATCAACGGCAGGGAAGCCGGAGGAGGGGCGGAGAAAAGCCCGAAGGATTAACTATTGCTGTGCCCCCATGTGCGTGGTGGGGTGTTTAAACCGGCATATGTCCAATGACGGAGAGGCATATATTTCTCCTGAGCAAAGCGAAGTCATGGCGGCTTTAAAAAGAGGCTTTGATATTGATGATATGGCCTTTACAAAGCAGGTACAGAAAAGAGCCATGGACCTGGGCATAACAGGTACAGAGTTCGTTACTGCCGCTAAGATGTATCTCAGTGCAGAGGGGAAAAGGCAGGACGGAGAGCATATTCTTGACTTGCTGGAGGAGATTGACCAGGGAACACTGACCGGAAGGATTGTGGCATCCAGAACAGAAGGTATCTTAAGATTGTACCCGGACAGAGAGGACCTGATTCCCCTGCTGGACCGGAAGGCAGTTGATGATGAAATTAAGTTTGACCTCCGCTTGGAAAAGATAGATGAACGCTACCAGACGGTACCGGATATAGAGTATCTGTACGACCAGATATTTGTTCTGGAAAATCTGGGATTCTGTATTTTCACTTCGTTTGCATTGTTAAACAACAGGGAGGCAATGGAGCTGATGGCTGAGTTATTTACATACAGGACAGGTGTGAAAGCGGACTTTATTCAGCTTATGGAGTATGCCAAAATCTGCCGGGAAAAAGAAAAAAAATTTGAGGAGGATAATTCTATCCGGAATATGAGTGCCAATATACCTCCCTTTACAAAAGTACTCTACCGCTATTTTGAAAAATAGCGCTGTTGCACAGGAAAATAGCGCTGCAGCATTGAAAAATGGTGGGCTGCCCGGACCGCGTCCAACCGCTGGAATCAATTTACATATTGCCACCCCCCTGATAAGCTGTATAATTGAATGAAGATTGAAATGATTCATACAGCGAAAGAACAAGAGGAAACATGAACAGAAATCGGAGGATACACAAGACAGATTCCCATTCCGGCGTACGTATATTCTGGGGCTGGGCAGCCGTTCTCACCACCATTATTTACATAAGCTGGAGAGTCTTCTTCACGCTGCCGGATTACAGGACATACGGCTGGCTGGCAGCGGTTTTAGGCGTTATACTGGCTGCAGCGGAATGTTCTGCCATGCTGGAGGGAACAGAGCATTTCATACGGCTCCAGCGAAAGGTGATTCCCGAAAAACCGGAGGTTCCCAGGGAATGGTATCCGGAGGTGGATGTGCTGATTGCCACCCATAACGAGGATGCGGAGCTGCTGTTTAAAACAGTGAACGGCTGTATCCATATGGATTACCCGGATAAGACAAAGGTACATATTTATCTGTGTGACGACAGCGGCCGTCCGGAGGTGGCAAGACTGGCAGCAGAGATGGGAGTAGGTTACTGTGCCATGAAGGAAAACCGGCATGCCAAGGCAGGGAACCTGAACAATGCCATGTCCATGACGGATTCCCCATGGGTTGTAACCCTGGATGCGGACATGATTCCCATGCAAAACTTCCTGACTGAGGTGGTTCCCTACACGTTTCTGCCTGTGATGAAGAAGCTTGAGGACGGAACCTGGGCAAAACGGACAGCCGGTGAAATGGACGGGTCCTTCCGGATAGGCTTTATCCAGACGCCCCAGAGTTTTTATAACCCGGACTTATTCCAGTTTAACTTTTTCAGTGAAAAGAGGATTCCCAATGAGCAGGATTTCTTTTTTAAGGAAGTCAATGTAGGGCGGAATAAAGCCAATGCCCCCATATATGCCGGTTCCAATACGCTGCTTTCAAGGCAGGCCCTCAACGAGGCAGGAGGCTTTGCAACAGGAACGGTTACAGAGGATTTTGAGACAGGCCTGCGGATACAGTCAAAGGGATATACCTGTTACGCCATAGACAAAATCCTGGCCCACGGACTTGCTGCAACGGATGTGGGAAGCCTGGTCAGACAGCGAATCCGCTGGGGACGGGGCTGCATCCATTCCCTCAGAAGGGTGCATATCTTATGGAACCCAGGATTTAAATTTAATACAAAATGCAGCTACCTGTCCTGCCTCATGTACTGGTGGACCTTTTTACGGCGGTTTGTATATATTTCAGCTCCCATTCTGGCAGTTCTGTCAGGTGTTCCCGTGGTGGTCTGCAGCCTGGAGGGTTTCCTCTTTATCTGGCTTCCTGCATATCTGCTCTATAATCAGGCGCTAAAGGTTGTCTCCGGCAGGATAAGGTCCCGGCGCTGGAGCAACATCATAGATACCACCATGTTTCCCTATCTCATTGTTCCCATTGTTCTGGAGACTTTATACTTTAAACAGAGAACATTTCATGTGACGGATAAAAGGCGGGTCCGGGGAAGAAATTCCAGCTGGAAACTGGCCATACCCCATATGTTATTTTTAGTGTTTGATTTGGCAGCCCTGTTTTTGTGCCTGAGGCATGTATTCCTGAATGGCTTTTTCGGAAGCGTCATTCTGGCCGTTTGGCTGGCTGCCAATGGCCTGGACCTTGTAATGGCCGTATTTTTCATGACAGGGCGGAAAAATCTGCGGACCAATGACCGTTTCGATGTTCAGATGCCGGCAGAGATTACATATCTGGGGAGAGAGAGTCATGGGGTGACTGAAAACATTTCAGAAACAGGGCTTTCCGTCATTACAAAAGAGCCTGTCTATGTGCCGTATGAAAAGGAACATGCAGTGGTTCACCTGAAATCACGGAAATATGAGGCGTGGATAAAGTGCAGGGCAGTTCATGTCCGCAGAGTGGGGAATGGATGGCTCTACGGCCTGCAAATCATGTCGTTGGAAGGGGAAAACAAGAAGCAGTATTACCAGATGCTCTATGACCGCCACCATGGGCTTGCGGAACAGATTCACAAATCAGCGGGATTATACAGGGATATATGGCTGAACATCCGGAAACGATTCAGGGGAAATACGGTATCCGGGCAGAAACTGCCGGGCATAAGCCTGGATGTGGAGCTGGAAACCCTGGAAATGGGAAGGGTCAGGGCGGTTGCCTGGGATTTTGAATCCATTACCCTGGAAGGGACAGGAGGGAAGGAGAGGCTGACCCTGGTGGCTCCGGAACAGGGGATGATGGTCCGCTGCGTGCTTGCCGGTCCGGAGAGAGGGCGGTACCGGATTGAGAATCAGAGAGAGCTGCTGTCAAGCGAGTCATTTGGGGGATTATTCTGCCGGGATGCTTCAAGGGATATTGCCATGGAAGGAAGATAAGGATATAATATCAGCAGTCAGTACAAGAGAGGTAAGATATAAGGTGGATGAGAAAGCAGACAGCAGGAAAAAATTGTCGGAAGCAATCGAATATCTGTTGGGCAGAAAGAGTCTGGATGATATTCCGGTAAGCGAAATCGTGGAGAAAGCAGGCATATCAAGGCGGACCTTTTACCGCCATTTCTGTGACAAGTACGAGCTGGTGAACTGGTATTACGATGAATTTTATGAAGAAAGCTTCGGCAGCATTGTGATGGGAGCCGGTCTGGAGGAGGCATTGGTCCAGTGCCTGCGGATTTACTGGCAAAAGAGGAATGTCCTGAAGCATGCATATGAGAGCCGGGATATCAATGGCCTGAAGAACCATGATATCCAGATTACCAGAAGGATTTATGAGACATTCCTGAAGCAGAGGGGCGCGGATATCCGGTCTGAAATCATGTGGTTTTCCATTGAAATGGCTGTGAGGGGCGGAAGCGACATGGTGATTCAGTGGATGCTTGGAAATATCGAACTTCCGGCTGAGAAAATGGCGCGCCTGATTTGTGAGACGCTGCCCGAGGCAATTAAAAAGTACCAGATGCAGCCTGTCACACATGTGTAAATCTGTGACTTCCCTTTTGGCATGTCTCCTGCTATACTGCACATGTAATAAAGAATGCCATGAAGGAGACCAGTAGTACAGAGGTTTTTCTCACAGAGAGCGTCCGGTTGGTGGAAGGACGCAGGAAACACTGTATGAATACGCTCCGGAGCAGCAGCCTGAAATGGTCAGAGTGTGTCTGAATATTGTTGTTTGCCGCACTCAGGTAGGGTTTGACGGGAACGCCCGATACAGCGTGAGAGTGTTGACTGACACTCGATGAGGAATGTTCTGTGAAGGATGTTCAAGTACAGAGGTGGTACCGCATAACCTGCCCTCTGCAGCAAGCTGCTGCAGGGGCTTTTTTTGTCTGAAAAGGAGGAAGACATGGGAATTTACGAAGAATTGGAAGCAAGGGGACTGATTGCCCAGGTAACGGATGAAGCAGAGATTAGGGAGCTGGTGAACGGGGGAAAGGCAAAGTTTTATATCGGCTTTGACCCAACGGCGGATTCCCTTCATGTGGGGCATTTCATGGCCCTGTGCCTGATGAAGAGACTGCAGATGGCGGGAAACCGTCCCGTGGTCCTGCTGGGAGGAGGAACAGGATACATCGGGGACCCCTCGGGCCGCACGGACATGCGCTCCATGATGGGACCGGATGTGATTCGCCATAACTGCCAATGCTTTAAGCGGCAGATGGAACGCTTTATTGATTTTGACGGGGAAAACGGAGCCATTGTCGTGAACAATGCGGACTGGCTTCTGAATCTGAACTATATTGAACTTCTCAGGGATGTGGGCGCCTGCTTTTCCGTGAACAATATGCTCCGCGCAGAGTGTTATAAGCAGAGGATGGAAAAAGGGCTGTCCTTCCTGGAATTCAACTACATGATTATGCAGTCCTATGATTTTTACCATCTGTACAAGGAGCTTGGCTGCAACATGCAGTTTGGCGGGGACGACCAGTGGTCCAATATGCTGGGCGGAACAGAGCTGATTCGAAGGAAACTGGGGAAAGACGCTTATGCCATGACCATTACCCTTCTCATGAACTCGGAAGGAAATAAGATGGGTAAGACTGCAAGGGGAGCCGTGTGGCTGGACCCGCAGAAGACATCGCCCTTTGAGTTCTACCAGTACTGGAGAAATATTGCAGATGCGGACGTGATGAAATGCATCCGCATGCTTACCTTCATCCCGGTGGAAGAGATTGATGCCATGGACAGCTGGCAGGGAGCCCAGTTAAACAGGGCAAAAGAAATCCTGGCCTATGACCTGACTGCGCTGGTGCACGGGGAGGAGGAGGCCCGCAAGGCAAAGGAAACCTCCGTTTCCCTGTTTGCAGGGTCCATGGATGATGATAATATGCCGTTTACAGAGGTTGGGGAAGAAAACCTTATACAGGACAGCATAGGTATCATGGACCTCCTTGTGCTGTGCGGTCTGGCAGCATCCAAAAGCGAGGCCAGAAGGCTGATTGCACAGGGAGGAATCCAGGTCAGCCAGAAACGGGTGGAGACCATTGACTTTGCCGTGAGCCGGTGTATGCTGGAGGATGGAATCATCCTTCAAAAAGGGAAAAAGGTGTTTAGAAAAGCGGGCATGAAGAAATAGTTCATATATGCCTGGGGGCGCTGCGGATGAAAGGTTCATTTTGCAGCGCCTTTAGAGGGTGTTTGAAGCATTGCAGGGTGCGTTCTTACATGGGTTTCAGGTTTTTCTCCAGACGTTCCACCATCCAGGCAAAGCGCCTGGCGCGCCCTGCGTCCGTCCTGGCATCATAATAAGCCCTTGTATAGGTTTTTTGCACAGAGGGAGACATTCCCTGAAAATTCAGATATGCCTGTTCATGTTCTTTTAAAAGACCGGCCACTGCCTGGATTTGTTCCGCTGTGACAGCCGGGGGGCCGGAAGGCTTGTCCCACTGGCCGTTTTGTCTGGCCTCCCGGATTTTCTCTCTTCCGAAATCAGTCATCAGTCCGTATTTTTCCAGGCCTTCAGCCAGGGTCTTGTTCTTTTCGGACCACTTGCTTTGACTTTTCAAACTGCAGCCAGACGCCGCCGCTGTCCGTGCAGTGATTCTCCAGCCAGATGCGGAACTCGCCGCGTGTCTTAAAATGCAGGGGCTCGCTCATACTATGTTCTCCGTTCTGTGTGCGGGGTTTATCTGTATGAGAAAATTATAGCATGGGACAGGGCAAATGGACAGGATTTGTTTGCGGATTCTATCATGTGATTTATATACTATGTTTTTATGGGTTTGTCTGCTATAATATTCAAAAATGCCGATGGTTCTGGTATTGATTCAGGAGGGGATTTTCATGAAATATAGAAGAGTAACGGCACTGACGGCTATTTTGGTTTCCGCCGTGGTGTCCGTATGTGCCTGCGCATGGACGGCAGGGGATGATGCAAATGTCTGCACAAAGGTGTCTGAACAGGAAAAGAATGAATCATCAAAACCAGTCTCCCAGGCCGGAACGGAAGCACAGACCGAATCAAGCCAGGCTGCTCCCAATATGCAGTCAGCACCCATTCTAAAGGGAGAAGCCCGGTCTGCGGCAGCAGAAGCCCATGGCCTTCTGGAACAGGCATCGCCTGAAACCAGCGCCATGACCCTGTTTATATACGATGGGAAGTCTGTGCGGCTGTCCTATATGTTTGACAGCAAAAAGGAACAGGGGATACTGGATGCTCTGAGCGCTGTAAAGGCAGAACCAGTGGATGGCTGGACCGCAAAGGACGCATCCCTGCCTGTGTACGGAATTGAGATTGGCAGGCAGGATGGAATGAGTATTTTTGCTGCGTGGACCAATGGGAGATGGATTGCCCAGGACGGGTCTGTATATAAATTCGATTATGATTTTGAAGGTCTGGCGCACAGGAAGGAATGGGAGAGCGCAGGGGAACTGCCCTCTTTAACAAATTTTCCGTGCGCCCGGATATTCACCCAGGAAAAAGATAAGTGGAATACCCGGTTTCTGGTTCCGGCTGCTCCTTTAAACCCACCGGATGGCATTTCCATGACGCTGGATTCCTGGGATAAGGATATGGCGGAGGTGACTATTACCAATGAGAGCGGCGGGGAATGGAGCTGCGGCGAATTTTACGAGTTACAGGTTCAGATTGACGGCACATGGTATGAGATTCCGGCCATGCCAGGCAACTGGGGCTTTAACTGCGTGGGCTTTTATGTGCCGGACGGCGGCGGGCAGAGTATGCTCAATCATCTGGAAATGTATGGGGAACTGCCCCCGGGAAAATACCGCCTGGTTATGAAGGAGCTGTCGGTAGAGCATGTCATACCACCAGTTGGTTTACCATAAGAACACAGCGCTCTAAAAGCACAATGCTGGAGGCAGGGGACAGGAATTCCTGGGTGGTGAGCATGGATTTTTGCTGCTGTTTCAGCTCGTCGTGGCGGAAATTCCGGCGGTATTCCTTGGGGGAACAGCCATACTGCCGCCTGAAGCCGCTGTTAAAATATTTGGAATCAGAAAAACCGCAGGACATACATATGTCCAGCAATGGGAAGTCCGTCAGCAGTAAAAGCTGGCGGGCTTTTTCGCACCGGATTTTGGCCAGGTATTCCTGAAAGGGGATTCCCAGGTAATCTTTAAAAAAGTGGGACAGGTAGGTAAGACTTAAATCCTCCTTCAGGGCAAGGTCGGACAGGAGAAGCTTTTCCGAATAATGTTCGTCAATATAGTGGGTGATTTTGCGCATGCGGGAAGCCTTGCTCTGGGAGGCGCTTTTTTCCTTATCAGACAAAAGCCTGTTGGGAAGAGCTTCCAGCAGGCCGGCAAAGAGCAGGTTCAAGAGCCCAGCGCATTTTAATTCAAATTTGTCGGTTTTTTTCAGGTAAAGGCAGGCAAGCTCTATCATCATGTCGTACAGCTTTTTGTGGACATCCATTCCATCCTTTTGGAGAATCAGGGAGGTGAATTCCAGATTGGCAATCTGGGGGTAATAGGAGGAAAAAAAGGACGGGTGTACCTGCAATGAAACTAAGAGGGCAGGTGAATCGGCCTTCAGTTCATGGCTCTGAAATGGGTTCACAATAAAGAAATCCCCTGGTTTCAGGCTGCGGTTCTCATTCTGGGCCTGAAGGCTCAGACTGCCCTCCAGCAGAAGGCAGAGCTCAAAATCCTTGTGGATATGGGGTGTGCGGTAAAGCATGTTGACGAGAAACAGTTTAAAGTTCATTTGGCTGTGCGATATGATTTCAAATTCCTGGTTCATTGAATCCTTACCCCCTTTCCCACAGTATACGTCCTTCCGGCTGTACTTGTAAAGTAAAAAGCAAACTTGTCATGGTTTGAACCGTAAATTTGTTTGGGATTCCAGGCTGGAAACTTGCTATAGTATGAGTATGATACACAGACAACCAATGAATCAGGAGGGTAAGGATATGACAAAATTCAAGTTTTCCGTGGGGCCATGGAATGTGCATTCAGGAGCGGATTCCTACGGGCCGGCTACCAGAAATGAAATTGATTTTGAAGAGAAAATCAGGAAATTCGCGGAGCTGGGTTTTTCCGCCATCCAGTTCCATGATGACGACGCAGTGCCGGATATTAATGATTATACAGAGGAAGAGATAAAGGAAAAGGCCAGGGAACTAAAAAAAATGCTGGACAAATACGGGCTGGCGGCTGAGTTTGTGGCTCCCAGGCTCTGGATGGACGGACGCACCGCGGACGGCGGATTTATGAGCACCTCACAGGAGGACAGGGAATACGCCATGTGGAGGGCTTACCGCTCCATCGACATTGCAAAGGAGCTGGGCTGCAATATGGTGGTGCTGTGGCTGGCAAGGGAGGGAACCCTTTGCGCGGAGTCCAAATCCCCTGTGTGGGCCACAAAGATGCTGATTCAGGCCATCAACAAAATGCTGGAATATGATTCGGATATCCGGATATGCATTGAGCCAAAGCCAAACGAGCCCATTGACAGAAGCATCTGCGGGACCATGGGCCATGTACTGGCTGTGTCGGCAGCCACCATTGACCCCGGAAGGGTGGGCGGAAACCTGGAGAGCGCCCATGCCATTCTGGCCGGCCTTGACCCGGCCCATGAAATCGGATTTGCCATGGCAATGGGAAAACTGATGACCGTGCATCTCAATGACCAGAACGGAATCAAGTATGACCAGGACAAGGCTTTCGGCGTGGAAAACCTGCGGGCTGCCTTTAACCAGGTCAAGGTACTGAAGGAAAATGGCTATGGTGAGAACGGGGAATACGTGGGCCTGGATGTAAAGGCCATGAGGACCACCAGGGATGAGGACAGCTATAAGCATCTGGAGAACAGCCTGAATATATTCAGGGCATTGGAAGAAAAGGTGGACCGGTTTGACTATGAATACCAGAAGGAATGTGTGAAAAACCGGGATTTTGAGGGACTTGAAATGTATGTGATGAATCTTCTCATGGGCCTTGCATAAGGAATATGCGAAGGACAGGTACGAAGAATGGCAACAAGCGCCAAAAGGGGAAAGAATGGTGGCAGACAAGAGAGCAGTGGCAGAAAAGCGTGCAGTGGCAGACAAGAGAGCAGTGGCAGCAGGACATATTTGTATTGATATTACTCCCCTGTTTCCAAAGGGGAGCACAGGAGAGGCGGGAAAAATTCTGGCGCCCGGCAGTCTGGTGCAGATGGATGGGGTGGATATCCATCCCGGCGGGGCAGTGGCAAATACCGGCCTGGCCATGAAACGGCTGGGGGTGGATGTGCGCCTGATGGGAAAGATAGGAAAGGATGAGCTGGGAACCCTTATCCTTAAGTGTCTGGAGGGACATGGGGCCGCAGAGGGAATGATTCTGTCGGACCAGGAAAAGACTTCGTATTCCGTTGTGCTGGCCATGCCGGGAATTGACCGTATTTTCCTGCATGACCCAGGCGCCAATGTGACATTTTCCGGCAGCGACCTGGACTTTGAGGCAATCAAAGAGGCGCACCTGTTCCATTTCGGATATCCGACCCTGATGCGGCATATGTACCAGAACCAGGGAGAAGAAATGGCCCGGATGTTCAGGCGGATAAAAGAGGGGGGAACCGCCATATCCCTGGACATGGCAGCCATTGACCCGTCCTCGGAAGCAGCCGGGGCGGACTGGAAAGGGATTTTGGAAAAGGCGCTGCCCTATGTGGATTTCTTTGTGCCAAGCGCAGAGGAGCTGTGCTTTATGCTGGACCGGGAACGCTACCGGGAATGGACCAAACGGGCGGAGGGCAGGGATATCACAGAGGTAATCCAGGTCAAGGATGTGAAGCCCCTGGGGCAGATGGTCCTGGATATGGGGGCCGGGGCTGTATTGATTAAATGCGGCGCTCCGGGCATCTATTACCGCACGGCCTCCGGAAACCGGATAGAAGACCTGTGCAGGAAGCTGAATCTTTCCATGGAATCCTGGAAGGACAAGGAGGGCTTTGAGCCAGGCTTTGAACCGGATACAGTGGTATCCGGTACTGGTGCAGGGGATACCAGCATTGCGGCGTTCCTGGCCTCAGTCCTGAGGGAAGCGGACCTTAAAGAGGCCGTGGAGATGGCGGCTGCGGCAGGCGCTTGCTGCGTGGCTGCTTACGACGCCCTCAGCGGCTTAAAGTCCCTGGAGGAAATGAAGGAGAGAATCAGGCGGGGATGGAGAAAAGGGGCATACAGACCATGATGAGACAGAGCTGAAAAATGGCAGAACCAACCATGAAAGGAGAAGAGAGATGGCAAAGACACTGACATACGGTATGGTAGGCGGGGGTCCGGATGCATTTATCGGCGATGCCCACCGCCGGGCAATCGGGCTGGATGGAACGGCAGTCATTGGGGCAGGGGTATTTTCAAGAAACCGGGAGAAATCCTTACAGATGGCGGAAGAACTCGGCGTTTCCCCGGAACGGTGCTATGAGGATTACCGGGCAATGGCCAGGGCCGAGGGAGAGCGGGAGGACGGGATTGACTTTGTGGTGGTGGTCACGCCCAACCAGTCCCATTATGAAATCTGCCGGGCCTTTTTGGAGGCGGGAATCCACGTGGCCTGCGATAAACCGGTGACAACCACATACGGACAGGCAAAGGAACTGGAAACCCTGGCAGAGGAAATGGGCCTTTTGTTTATGGTGACTTATACCTATATGGGCCATGTGACCGCAAAATACGCCAGGGAGCTGGTGGCTTCCGGCGCCATCGGTAAGGTGCGCACGGTCATGGCGGAATATCCCCAGGGCTGGCTTGCATTTGAGGGTGATTTCGGAGGAAAGCAGGGAGAGTGGCGCTGCGACCCGCAGCAGTCGGGCGGGGTGAACTGCCTGGGAGATTTGGGCACCCATGTGGAGAATGCAGTGGCAGCCATGACCGGCCTTAAGATTAAGCGTCTCCTGGCTAAAATGGATGTCATTGTACCCGGCCGTGTGCTGGATGACAACGACAGTATTCTGGTGGAATATGACAATGGAGCCACCGGCATATATTGGACGTCACAGGTGGCGGTGGGGCATGACAACAGCCTGCGAATCCGTATTTACGGCAGCAAGGGCACCATCCAGTGGTTCCAGGAAACACCTGAGAAGATTACGGTCATAGATGCAGACGGCACCATCCGGGAAGTGCACCGGGGATATGGAGCCATAGGGGAAAGGGCAGGCAAATACGGAAGGCTTCCGGCCGGACATCCCGAAGGCTGGTTTGAGGCCATGGGCAATCTCTACCGCAGCTTTGCAGAATGCATCCGCGCCAAACAGGAAGGAACCTTCAGGCCGGAAATGGCGGATTATCCTGCGGTGAGCCAGGGCGCTGAAGGGCTGGCGTTTGTGGAGGCCTGCCTGGAAAGCAATAAGAATGGAAACACATGGGTGGAGTTAGAGCGTAAATAAGGAGGATATGATTATGGCAAGACCGGTAACGATTTTTACAGGACAATGGGCTGATTTGGGTTTGGAGGAAATGTGCCGGACAGCAAAAGACATGGGATATGAGGGGCTGGAGATTGCCTCCTGGGGCCAGATTGATTTACAGAAGGCAGCGGAGGACCCGGAATATGTAAGGGACCTGAAAGCCACCCTGGAAAAATACGGACTTGGATGCTGGGCCATTGGCGCCCATCTGCCGGGCCAGTGCGTGGGCGATGTGTGGGACCCGCGTCTGGACGGGTTCGCACCGGCGGAACTGGCAGGGAAACCGGATGAAATCAGGGCATGGGGCATACAGCAGTTAAAGTACGCTGCCATGGCTGCAAAGGCCATGGGAGTCGGGGTGGTGACTGGTTTTATGGGTTCCCCCATCTGGAAGATGTGGTATTCCTTCCCTCAGACCACAGAGGAAATGGTGGAGGCAGGGTTTCAGCAGATTAAGGAGCTGTGGACCCCTATTTTCGACGTGTTTGACCAGTGCGGCGTAAAGTTTGCCCTGGAGGTCCATCCAACAGAAATCGCATTTGACTATTACAGCACCCGGAAACTGCTGGAGGTGTTTGAATACCGTGAGACTCTGGGCATTAATTTTGACCCCAGCCACCTGATTTGGCAGGGAATGGATCCGGCCATGTTCCTGTATGATTTTGCCGACAGGGTGTATCACGTACATATTAAGGATGCGGCCGTAAACCTGAACGGAAGAAATGGAATCCTGGGCTCTCACATCACCTTCGGCGACCCAAGACGGGGCTGGAACTTTGTATCGCCGGGCCATGGCGACGTGGATTTTGACAAAATCATCCGGATACTGAATGTAAAGGGATATGACGGGCCTCTCTCCATTGAATGGGAGGACAGCGGCATGGACCGTATTTTCGGGGGAACAGAGGCATGTGCATTTACGAAGAAGATTAATTTTTCGCCGTCAGATATTGCCTTTGACGATGCATTAAAGACAAAGTAAGAAGGACAGGTAAGAAAAATGCTGGTAAACTTAAATGACGTATTGATTCCCGCCAGGAGGGGAAAGTACGCGGTGGGACTGTTTAACACGGTCAATCTGGAACTGGCCAGAGGTGTGATGGAGGCTGCCGAGGAACTGGACTCCCCTGTTATCATCGGAACAGCCGAGGTACTGCTGCCCTATGGGCCCCTTGAGGACCTGGCAAATCTTCTGATTCCCATGGCGGAGCGGGCGTCGGTCCCTGTGGTGGTGCATCTGGACCACGGCCTGAAGGAGGAGACATGCAGACAAGCCCTGAACCTGGGATTCAGTTCCATTATGTATGACTGTTCCACCATGGAATACGAGGCTAATATCGGACATGTAAAAAAAATGGCGGAAACAGCCCATGCCTGCGGTGCGTCCATTGAGGCGGAGCTGGGTCATGTGGGAGATAACGGAGGAGAGGACCCATCCTTATTTTATACGGATTCGGCCCAGGCACGGGATTTCATTGAGAGAACCGGAGCAGATGCGCTGGCCATTGCCGTGGGAACGGCTCATGGCGCCTACAGGCTTCCGCCCAGGCTGGATTTTAACCGGATTGCTGAGATTGCGGAAACCATTCCAACGCCTCTGGTCCTTCACGGGGGCTCCGGTCTGTCGGATTCGGATTTCAGGACAGCGGTGGGGCGGGGAATCAGCAAGGTCAATATTTTCACGGATATCAACCAGGCCGGCGCCAGGGCAGCGGCCCTTGGCTGCAGGGAAGGAGCGGGGCTTACGGATATCATTCTGCCGGAGATAGAAGCGGTGAAACAGTCTGTGATGGAGAAGATGAGATTGTTTGGGTCTGTGGGCAGGGGGAGTGAGAGGTAAGGTTAAGATACCAGAGAGGGATGCAGAACCGGTTACAAGGGTTTTGCATCCCCTTCTGCTATAAGAAGAAATTCCTCCATGGCCCGGCTGAAATACCGTCCGTTTTTCCAGTAAAAATACAGATTCCGCTGGCAGAGGACGTCATCCAGCTTGTAGTACACCACGCCGGGGTGGATGGGTACCTGCTTAATCAGCGTGTCGCTGATAAAGGAAATGCCCATTCCGGAACAGGTGATGTTATAGGAAGTAAGCTGCTGGTCCAGTTCAAACCGGATATCCGGGGTAATATTACGGCCGGCCAGGATTTTCATGGCCCGTTTTCGTGTATCATTATCCGGTTTGAGCATGATATAGGGTTCCTTTCCGAACGGTTCCAGGGGAACAGGCGCAATGTCCCTGTCCAGGAAGGAACCGTCATGAATCATTTCCGCCGGAATCTGGTATTGGGCCGTTTCCCTGTTTACTTCAAGGGCCTTCGGTACAGCCAGAAGCAGGTATTCCTTCCGGTAAATACGGCTGTCAAAGGCAGTCTTATCCAACTGGCAGTTGTCAATCATAAGGTCAATGCCGCCATTTTGCAGCAGGGATTTTAACTCGGATGTATTTTCTTCAATCAGTTCCACCTTTACCATGGGAAACTGCCGGGTAAAGCTGCCAATCAGCGGGGGAAGGACCCAGGATGAAAAAAGGCTGCTGCCTCCCAGGACCAGCTTCCCTGTTTTTAATCCGCCCCAGTCATTCATGAAACTGCTGAACTCATGCTCCACGGAAATGATTTGCTCCACAGAGCTGATATACCGTTTGCCGAATTCCGTGAGAGTCAGGGGCTTTGTGCTCCGGTCAAAGATGGGATAGCCTATGTGTTCTTCAATCCTTTTTACGGTGGCGCTTAAGGAGGGCTGTGATATAAACAGTTTCCTGGCAGCTTTGGAAAAGCTTTTCTCCTGATAGACCGTGTAGATATATTCCATTCCCTGAAACATGGCATCCCCCTTATTTTTCCAAAAAGTATATTACTGGAGCTATAATTAATATAGAACCATATGTATTGGATTATATTATACCGCGGCCTTATAATAACATCAACTTGATATTATATCATTTGAATAGGGGAGGTTTCATTAAAAATGGACGGAAGAAAAGATTACAGGGTGGAAATGGATTCAGTGGGGGCAAAGGATGTGCCGGAGGATGTGTACTATGGGGTACAGTCCATGCGGGCGGCTGAAAATTTCCAGATTACCGGACTGAATATGCATCCGGAAATCATCAACAGCCTTGCTTACATAAAAAAGGCAGCTGCAATCACCAACTGCGAAATCGGACTGCTGGATAAGAAAATAGCGGAGGCCATTGTGCAGGCGTGCGATGAGATACTGGAGGGCAGGTTCCATGAGGATTTTATTGTTGACCCCATTCAGGGAGGAGCGGGCACGTCCTTAAACATGAATGCCAACGAGGTGATTGCCAACCGTGCCATTGAGATACTGGGAGGGCAGAAGGGTGATTACTGCATTGTCAGCCCCAATGACCATGTGAACTGCGGACAGTCCACCAACGACGTAATTCCCACTGCCGGGAAGATGACCTCCCTGCGGCTGTTGAAGAACCTGAAGTCAGAGCTTATGCGCCTTCACAGGGAGTTTAACCATAAGGCGGAGGAATTTGACCATGTAATCAAGATGGGGCGCACCCAGATGCAGGACGCGGTGCCCATCCGTCTGGGGCAGGAATTCAAGGCCTACTCCGTGGCTGTCATGCGCGATATCCGCCGTATGGATAAGGCCATGGAGGAGATGTGTACCTTAAATATGGGCGGAACTGCTATTGGAACGGGTATCAATGCCGATGAAGCCTACCTGCGAAGAATTGTCCCCAATCTGGCGGAGGTGTCAAATATGGAGTTTGTGCAGGCATTTGACCTGATTGACGCCACCCAGAACCTGGACCCCTTTGTGGCAGTGTCAGGTGCAATCAAGGCCTGTGCAGTAACCCTGTCCAAGATTGCCAATGACCTCAGGCTGATGTCCTCCGGCCCCAAGGCGGGCTTCAATGAAATCAACCTGCCTGTAAAGCAGAATGGTTCTTCCATCATGCCGGGCAAGGTCAATCCCGTGATTCCGGAAGTGGTGAACCAGGTTGCATTTAACATCATTGGAAATGACCTGACCATCACCATGGCGGCGGAGGCCGGCCAGCTGGAACTGAATGCCTTTGAACCCATTATTTTCTACTGCATGTTCCAGTCCATTGACACCCTGGCCTATGCAGTCAGAACCTTTGTGGACAACTGTGTATCCGGCATCACGGCCAATGAGGACCGGTGCCGTTCCCTGGTGGAAAACAGCATTGGAATCATTACTGCCCTTTCTCCTCATGTGGGATATGAGAAGGCTGCGGACATTTCAAAGAAGGCTCTTCAGACAGGTACGCCTGTGAGGAGCATCATACTTCAGGAGGGCTTACTGGATGAAACCGAGCTGGACCATATCCTGGACCCGGTCCGTATGACGGAGCCTGGAATATCGGGAAAAGAGCTTCTGATGAAAAATAGCCTTGATGAGAAATAGCCGGGGAGGAATGGAGATATGGATTATGCAAAGGCTGCTTTGGAAATGCACCGGGCCAATCATGGAAAACTGGAGATAACAAGCAAGATTCCTTTGACAACAAGGGATGAGCTGAGTACTGCATATACACCGGGTGTAGCTGCCCCTTGTTTGAAAATCAAGGAGGACAAGAGGGAGGCATACACTTATACGGCAAAAGGCAATCTGGTGGCTGTGGTGACGGACGGAACCGCGGTGCTGGGACTGGGAGATATCGGTCCGGAGGCCGCTATGCCGGTCATGGAGGGGAAAGCTATCCTGTTTAAGAAATTTGGTGGCGTGGATGCGGTTCCCATCTGTCTGGATACCAAGGACACGGAAGAAATCATAGAAACAGTCAAACGGATTGCCCCTGCATTCGGAGGCATCAACCTTGAGGATATAAGCGCACCCCGCTGTTTTGAAATTGAACAGAGGCTGGAGCGGGAGTTAAATATCCCTGTTTTTCACGATGACCAGCACGGCACCGCCATTGTGGCCACGGCTGCCCTGATTAATGCCCTGAAGCTGACAGGAAAATGCATGGACAGGATTAAAGTCATTGTAAACGGGCCGGGAAGCGCCGGCACGGCCATCACGAAAATGCTGCTTCATGCCGGGGTGAAACATCTAATTGTCTGTGATGAGAACGGCGCTCTGTATCCCGGACGTGAGAAGATGGATGCACATAAAGAAAAGCTTTCCCTGCTGACCAACAGCAGCAAGGTAAAAGGGACGCTTAAAGAGGTAATTGCCGGTGCAGATGTTTTCATCGGCGTTTCGGCAGCCGGGGTGGTATCAAAGGAGATGGTCAGGTCCATGCAGGAGGACGCCATTGTTTTTGCCATGGCAAACCCTGTGCCTGAAATCATGTATGAGGAAGCAAAGGAAGCCGGCGCGCGCATCATGGCTACCGGGCGAAGCGATTGTCCAAACCAGATTAACAATGTGCTGGTATTTCCGGGACTGTTCCGGGGCGCCCTGGACTGCCGGGCCAGGGATATCACTTATGATATGAAGCTGGCAGCAGCGTATGGCATTGCGGATTTAGTCAGGGAAGAGGAACTGGGGGAAGAGTATATCATTCCGTCGGCCTTTGACGAGCGTGTGGCCAGGGCTGTGGCAGAGGCGGTGAAGAGGGCAGCCGGGGAAACAGCCGGACTGCTGGAAGAGGAGCAGGATTTAATCCAAAAATGAGACACGGAAGGGGCGGAATGTTTCCGCCCCCTTTGACTGTATTTTTTCTGAAATAATCTGTTGTTTCTGCAAAGTCCGGTACTACAAAATGCTGTCAAACTCGCTGGTTGAATAAGCTTTCCCCTCATCCCTGAGCTTTCTGGCGTTCTGCATGGCGCGGAAGCGGTTTCGGCTGATGGGATAGAAGCACACTACCAGTGCGCACAGCAGCATCAGGCCGCCGGGAATGATGGAAGCCATATTGGTAACAGCTGCCTTGGCGCTGTCCGGCTGTATGGAAAGTGATGCGTCGTAGCCGCCCAGGTCCAGAAGGATTCCAACTGCCTGGAGTGCGGTTGCCTTTCCAAGCTTGATAAAGAATGAAAAGTAGGAAATCATGACGCCGGTCAGCATCTCGCCTGTTTTAAATTCATAGACCTCGCATACGTCGTAGAGCAGGTTATAGCTCAGTACCAGGAAGCCTATGATGGCAAAGTGCGCCATACAGAACTGGATTACCTGGTCCGTAATGCTGTGGAAACCAACGAACTTGAATATTACCAGGGCAAATCCTGCAATGGCCATGAAAGTGATAAAAACCCACTTTTTATCAAACACAACAGCCAGCTTTCCGATGAGTACGGAGAGGATGACTCCCACAATGGTGCCTGCCAGATATACAACGGCGGTGTCGGCCTCAGTAGCGCCCACGACCACGATGGTATTGTAAATAACGCTGGCATTGCAGGTGTTAAATGCAAAATAGAAGAGGAAGGAGGCCACAATGACTAAAATGTAAGGCTTATATGTAAGCACCTTGCCCAGACTTTTGAAAATAGGCTCATCCTTGCTCTGGGGCGGATATTTGATTTCCCATCCCCTGGTGGCCCGCCATGTGATAAAAATGGCTGTTCCTGCTATGGCGCCCAGTGTGAGGGCTGCAAAGGTCCAGGCGCGCTCCTCGCTGATTCCCTGGCCTTTAAACAGGCTGACCAGTATCATGGGCAGGGCATTGGCGAAGAACAGGCCGCAGGTGCCGAATACCTGGCGGATGGAGGAGGCGCGGGTCTTTTCGTCGTTGTTGGTTGTCAGCTCGGAACCCAGAGACAGGTAGGGAATATTGAACAGGGTGTAAGCTGTCCAGTAAAATACAGACACAACAACAAAATATACAAACTTTAAATTGGCTGAAAAGTTTACCTTTGTAAACATCATGGTAGTCAGCAGGACCAATGGCACGGTGGATATCAGCAGGAATGGACGTCTGCGCCCGGCTTCCAGTGTACACCGGTCTGACATGGTTCCTATGATGGGGTCGCTGATGGCGTCCCACATAACTCCCAGAAAGACAATGGTGCCGGCCAGGGCAGGCCGTACGCCTGCCACATTTGTAAGAAAGAAGATAAAAAATGCTCCTACAAACTCAGTGATGACTGTGTCGCCTAAGTTTGCAATACCAAATCCCAGTTTTACCGGCATGGGCAATAATCGGTCATAGTTATCTTTGTGATCCATTCTTGATTCCTCCTCTTGTTTGCTTTTCCTGCTACTGGCCGAGAATATCCTTACTGATTGTGCCGGCTTCCATGCGTTTGCGAAGCTGTCTGTATGTAACTGCTATTTTATCAAAATCCATTACTTCATCCAGCAGGGTATTGTGGATAGGGGCGTTATGGGGAGCGCTCTTCACAGTCTCCGGTTCTTCGTAGCATTCCCTGGAAATCTCTTTCAGGATGGCTGCGAATTCATCCAGGTCATCCTTGGAAAACGACTCTGTGGGCTCCAATGTAAATGGCTCAGGCACAATCCATGGATGGTGGGACTGCCAGTAATGCTGCATGCCGAAGTCCACCAGACGTTTTGTCACATCCACGGTTCCAAATCCAGTATCTTCCTTTAAGGGCTGCCAGCTGTAACGGCACTGTTCAATTCTGCGTTTTCCCTCTGCATAGAATATCTTGACGCCCTTAATCTGTCCCACCTTCTTCATCATATACTGATTGTTGAGGACGGCGCAGACAGCTGCCTCACGCAGTCCGTCGGCTCCTAATTGGCGAATCCACATGTAGACACGGAGGATTACATTGGCATTTCCCATAAACATACGGACTTTTCCAATGCTTTCAGGACAATTGCAATCCATATAATACTGTTTGCCGTCATACTCCACGCGGGGCACGGGCAGGAATGCTTTCAGCGGTTCCCTGACACAGAGAGCTCCTACTCCGGGTCCCATGCCGCCGTGAGGGGAGGAGAAGGTTTTGTGCAGGTTGTAGTGGATTAAGTCGGCCCCGATTTCCTTTGCACGGGTAACGGTCATGATGCCGTTCACATTGGCCTGGTCATAGTAGCAGAGAGCGCCAACTGCATGGGCAGCATCCACAATTTCCTTAATCTGGGGATTGAAGATGCCTGTATCCTCCGGATTTGTGATAAAGATGGCGGCTGTGCGCTCAGACAGCGCGCTCTGGAATGCTTCCAGGGATGGCATGCCTGTCTCAGGGTCGCTCATCAGGGTGATAACCTTGTAACCCGCAGTGGCAGGAGCGCCTGCATCACAGGGGTGGGAAAATATGGTGGTGATGATTTCATCCTTCTGGGTGTTGCCCTTTGCTTCATGGTAGGCCCGAATCACACTGGCGCCTGCAAAGCAGGCAGCAGCGCCGCCCCCCATGTGGCAGCAGGCAGCGTCCATGCCGGAAATCTCACAAATCATTTCTTCTGTTTTTTTGTATATCTCCAGAATACCCTGGATGGTGGACGCATCCTGCAACGGGTGTACGTCTATGATGTTTGGATGTGTATTCGCAATATGCTCCTGTACCTTGGGGCTGTACTTAATGGTACATGTGCCTTCACCCAGGTCAGGGGTGATGTCGTTGCCCAGGATTTCCTGGGTCAGGCGCAGATAGTGTCGGTTGACCCTGGCCTGATGTACTTCGGGAAGGAACGGCGGGGTTTTTCTTCTCATACAGGGAGGAATGTCATCAGCCCCATCGCCTACTTCCTCTATTACCTGGGGACTTGGTTTTGTCACATTGACGCCCCTTTGGCCGGGAACGGACAAATCAAAAATCAGCTCTTCATCCCATTTTGCTTCATGGAACCTGCGTAAATGTTTGCTGTAATCTCGTTTCATATTCTAGTGTCCTCCCTTAATTTAAAATAGCCTGTAATGCAGCAGCCAGCTGGTCTATGGATTCTTTGTCTGCGGTCTCGGTCACACAGTACAGAGCGCTCTGACCAAGCTCAGGATAATCCCGGGACAGGTCCACGCCGCCAAAAATCTGATGGGAGAGCAGCAGCTTGTTGATTTCTTCCACTGTCCTGCCGGTTTTGTCAAAGTTCACCACAAACTCTTTGAAAAAGACAGATGGGAACCGGAGTGACACACCGGGAATCTCAGCCAGTTTTTTTGCTGCATATTTTGCATTGGTCATAATGGTGCTGCCGATTTCCTCCATGCCCCTGGGACCCATGAGGGACAGGTAGACAGCCACAGGCGCTGTCCACAGATTGTTCTGGGTTCCTGTAAATTCCTTTCCGTTTTCTCTCATGGCATAGTGGGTACGCTCAATGAGTACAACGGAATAGCCCTGTTCACCCGGCACCGTGGTTTCCACCATGCCATCCACCAGCTCTTTGAATTCCGTGATATAGCGCATATCGTCATGGCTGGCAATAAATCCTGCCTGGCCGCCGCCGAAGTTCAGATGAAGGCCCAGCCCGTGAAGGTCGCCTACGGAGATGGTGGCGCCGTAATTGGCAGGGGCTTCCAGCACGCCCAGGGAGATGGGGTCCACATACACAACGAATTCAGCGCCTGCGGCCTTTGCCAGTTTGCCGATTTCCTCGCCCTGGGTTTCAATGATTCCCAGGAAGGTCGGGTTTTCAATATACACAGCAGCCGTATCCTGGTCCAGTTTGGACTTTAGGTCTTCCAGGTCCAGCATTCCGGTGTCGCTGTGGTAGCCCACAAGCTCAATCTTGATTTCCTGGCTGGGGTCTATCATTTTCAGGTAATTTTGCACCAGGGCCAGGTTCTGGCGGTTCATGGTCTGGGGAAGAAGGACCTTGCTCCTTCCGGTGATACGGCAGGCCATGCGAAGGCCGGTAGCGGATGCCTGGCCGCCGCAGTGGCACGGAACTGTCAGGAAGGACATGTCTAACAGCTCTGCCATCAGGCTCTGGTATTCGAAAAATATCTGGTATTTTCCATGGTCAGCCCATGTCTCGGCTCCGTATGTGGTCAGCAGTTCTCCCCTGGATGCGATTTCGTCGCATACAGCCGGTACGTAGTGCTGCGCACAGCCGGCTCCCATGAAGTTTGAAAACTCATTGCAGTTCCTGTTTTTGGACAGGATGCGCTCCACATGACGCTTGATTCCCTGCTCATCCGGAATGGCCTCCGGCAGATTCAGGGAACCCTGGTAGCGGATGGCTTCCGGGATTTCTTCGTAAAGCTCCATTACATCGCTGATTCCCACCTCAGCCATCATCTCAGCCTGTACATCCGGCGCAGAGTTGGGGATGTAGGGGTATACTGTTTTTTTTCGGTCCATTTCTTACCTCCTGATTTATGATTTTATAGGTTAATTAATAAATTACTTTTGCCATGATTACATCCTTGTACCCGGTGGTAACCGGGATATAGCCGGTGAGCTGCTGGTTTATTTCCTCATCCCCGGTGTCAATCAGAAGCGGGTTTCCGCCCAGGGAAAAGATTTTGTCCCTGGAGGCAATGACCATGATGTTTTTAGTCCCCACCCTGCGTATGACTTCGGCGGAAATCTGCTGGTTGCCCCTTCCGAATATATATCCCTGTCCTCCAATTACAGTGACAATGATTTTGGCCCTGGGATATTGCTTAAGGGCAGCCAGGATGTCCTGTTCCGTGCAGTCTGACTGTATGACCTGACCCTGGTAGAGAAGGTCCACTCCTAAAAGGGTGTTTGGCTTTTCCATATATTTCATCAGCCGGGCCGTGGTAGAACCGGTTCCCACAATGTAGAGATATTCCGGTTCCTGCTCAATCTGCTGGCTGACATACATGCACATGGACTGGATGGAGGCGTCCTCTGAGTATCCCCTGCCGCTTTTCAGGTTCTGAACAAATTTCTTTTCATTGGGCACCTTCAGGTATCCGTACAGTCTGGCGTCACAGATACCCTGCCGGAACAAATCCTCGTCAATATCCATGACCTCTGCTTCCCTGTACTCCATAACCCGGCCTTCCATATACCGGACCATCAGTTCCCCGGCTGCCTTGGGTGTGCGGGCGTAGACAGCGGAATGTATTTTACATCCGGCCGGTATGCCCAGTACCGGGACCGAGGTTCCCACTGCGTCCAGAATATTGCGGGCAGTGCCGTCTCCGCCGGCAAAGAGAATCAGGTCTACTCCTTCCTTACATAGCATTCCGGCTGCTTTTATGGTGTCTTCCGGGGTAGTGCCCCGGGAAGAATCAGGGGACAGCCGGGAGGATATTGTCCCTTGGACGATTTGATAATTCAATCCGGCTTTTTTGCATATGTCCCCGCCCATTTCACCGGGACAGGTATAGATTTTGAATTGCTGCGCCATTGGTTCTAAAAGCTTCATGGTACCCAGGGCCTTTGCGCCTGCCTCCGGGACAGCTCCCAGCTCCAGGGCCTTATGCAGGGTCCGGACTCCGTCTGACCCCTTTAAACCGACTTTACCTCCGATACCAGCCACAGGATTTATAATGAATCCTATTTTTTTCATTCTATCTATGTACTTAATGAAATGATTTAAGTATTCTCCTTTCTTTGGGTATAGTATTCTGACAATATGGCTAAAAATCAACTAATGTCATTATAAGGTATGCTCTATAAGGGATTGTCAAGATAAATTTTGGGAGAAAATCAACTGATAAAAGAAAAACCTTCCTCTTAAGGGGAAGGTTACAGAAAATAGAAAAAAATCAGGCGCTACGGATTCTGACAGATGACCATGTGGATTTTTGTGACAAACTCATCTGCATTTCTAATCAGGTTGGGACCGATGCAATAGCTTTCAAAGGACTGGCCGGTCAATACAATTCCGTTTTCCTTTGCATAGGCCAGGGTCCGGTGGTAGGCCTCCATAATCTCCTTATAGCTGCCAAGGTGGATGGTGGTGAGACAGTGGTACTCAGGCATAACCTTGATTTGACTGTCCCTGACCTGGGTTTCTTTTATTGGATAGAAAATCTGGAAGTGGGTGGGAATATCAAAAAACTGGTGGCTGAAATGGTCATAAAAGAATGCAGTCAGCTTCCCGCCTATTTCCAGGTGGTGTGTTTCCATATAGTTTACCAGTTCAATTTCGTATTCCAGAAAGAGATTGCTCACATAAGCGCTGCTGTAATGATTGGAAAAGGCAATGAGTCCTGGAGAATAGATTTCGCGCTGGACCTGTCCGGCATAGGAGGACAGATTATCATAGAACTGGTCTGACAGACAGTCACGGAAGTCGCTGAGACGCAATATGCTTTTTTTGAGGCGCGTTAGCTCCCTGGAGCACTCCTCAATCTTGAAGTTGAGTAATTTAACCTTATCCTGCCTCTGGTTTTTCTGGAGGTAATCCCGGATTTCGTTTAATTTTAATCCGGCGTTCTTTAACTTTTTTGTGGTAATGATATCCTGAATCTGGTCTTTTGTATAATAACGGTAATTATTGTTTTCGTCAATATCAGGTATGATAAGCTGAATCTCATCGTAATAGCGCAGTGTTTTTGTGCTTACATTACTCAATCTGGCAGCTTCCCCCACAGAATACTTTTCCTTGATTTCGTACACGACCCCTTCCCCCCCGTTTCATAAAACATTCCCCATGATGTTCCAAGGTAAGTATAGTCCATTGGAATCGGTTTGTAAATGTTTCCACTTTAAGTTTAGGGGGACAACACATGGAAATGAGTCACACATTGTCCAGCTGTCCCATACTATATACCATAATCATATTTATTAAAGGAGGATTTGATATGTGTTGTAATAGATGCTGCTGTAGATGCTGTAGGTGTTGCAGATGCTGTAGATGGTGGGGCTCCAACCAGAATAACTGGGACAACAACTGGGATAATAACTGGTGGCCTGCATGGGACCCGTGTGCAGGTGAAAGACGGTGGGCTTTCCGCGCCGGCTTTAACGAAGGATACAGAGTGGGATTTGAAGACGGGAGACGGAATTGGCATCCCTGCAACAGATAAAGAAAGAGGGCGGGTACCGGCGCAAATGGCCGGGCCCGCCTTTTTGCGCGGACCGGTGAGAGCCGGGATGAGAGAGCCGGGTCCTGCGCTTATTTTATTGTGAACAGATGTTTCAAGCATAATACCTTTGATATTTTTTCTTATCCGGGGAATAATAACCAGCAGTACACATTGATGGGAGGTGATGAAATGGAATCTATCTGGTTAAAAAACATACATGAGAATACGGAGCATCCGGCGCAGCCGGGTCCTGCGGACAGGGACCGCAAAAGCAGGACAGACCTTCCATCCAGGGCAGAGGTGGCTGTGATAGGCGCGGGAATGGCGGGAATGCTCTGCGCCCGCATGCTTGCGGACCAGGGCGCAGAAGTGGCGGTTCTGGAGGCCAGGGTGGCAGGCCATGGTCAGACAAAGAATACCACGGCAAAAATCACATCCCAGCACGGCCTTATTTATGACAAATTAATCAGGACAATGGGGCATGACAGGGCTTTGCTGTATGCGAGGGCCAGCCAAAGCGCTATTGAGGAGTATGAGAGGATGATTCGGGCCAGGAACATTGAATGCAGCTTTGTCCGGCTTCCGGCCTGTCTCTATACAAAGGAAGAAAGAGGAAAGATACTTCTGGAAAAGGAGTACAGGGCAGCTGTAAGCCTTGGACTTCCGGCTGTCCTGACATCTGACACCAGCCTTCCTTTTCCGGTGGCAGAGGCGCTTTTATTTGAAAATCAGGCGCAGTTTCATCCGCTGGAATTTCTTGAGGCTGTCAGGGAGGGAATCCCTGTCTATGAACACACTGCGGTGCAAAGGGTGGAGGGGCATCGTCTGGTTACGGACCGGGGAATCATGGAGGCAGAGAAGATTATTTTTGCCTGCCATTATCCATTTCAGAATGTGCCCGGATTTTATTTTGCCCGGATGCATCAGGAACGCAGCTATGTGCTGGCGCTGGAGGCTGTTGGCGGGAAAGAGGTTAATCTGGACTGTATGTATTATGGCATTGATGAGGATGGGCTGTCCTTTCGAAAGGCAGGCCCCTATATTCTGATGGGAGGCGGGGGACACCGCACAGGAGAAGGGTGTGACGGCTCTTCCTTTGAATACCTGAGAGGTCAGGCCAAAACCCTGTGGCCGGATTTGAGGATTGTTTCAGAGTGGGCGGCACAGGACTGTATGACGCTGGATGCTGTTCCCTATATCGGAAGATATTCCCGTCTGCGGCCCTACTGGTATATCGCATCCGGTTTCCAGAAATGGGGAATGACCGGCTCCATGGTCTCGGCACTGATTTTGAGGAATCTGGTCATGGGTATAGAGAGCCCGTGGGAACAGGTTTTTTCTCCCCAGAGACGGACTTTCAGGGCATCTGCGGGTTCCTTTTTTAAGGAAGGGTACCACGCTGTCCGCGGCCTTGCTGCCTTCGGGACTCCCAGATGTCCTCATATGGGCTGCAGGCTGTCCTGGAACAGGGAGGAACACAGCTGGGACTGTCCATGCCATGGCTCACGGTTTTCCGAAGACGGCAGTCTGATTGACAATCCTGCCCAGACTGATTTAAAGGCGGATAAGAGATAGATGGCGGAACCGGGCAGGGTGAATGTCTTGTATTGTAATACATGCCGTGGTAGAATCAAAAGAAGCCTGCACAGTGTTTACCTGTGCAGGATAAGGAGGCAATGTACATATGATGGATGACGGAAAAACCATTTTATTTGAAAAGACGCCGGTGCCAAGGGCTGTTATGCAGCTGGCAGTGCCCACAATCCTGAGCTCGCTGGTTATGGTGATTTACAACCTGGCGGATACATATTTTGTAGGAATGATGAACAATCCGGTGCAGAATGCGGCGGTGACACTGGCAGCGCCTGTGCTTCTGGCCTTTAATGCTGTGAATAATCTGTTCGGTGTGGGAAGCTCCAGCATGATGAGCCGGGCACTGGGACGCCGTGACTATGAGGCGGTCCGGCGCAGCAGCGCGTTCGGATTTTATTGCGCGCTGTTTTTCGGCGTTCTTTTTTCTGCTCTGTGCACGATTGGCCTGCACCCCCTGCTGATTCTCCTGGGGGCGGATGCCAATACAATGGATGCAACGGCCGGATACCTGAAATGGACCGTGCTCTTCGGAGCAGCCCCTGCCATCCTCAATGTGGTCATGGCGTATTTGGTGCGCTCCGAGGGTTCATCCCTTCACGCCAGCATCGGAACCATGAGCGGCTGTCTGCTTAATATTATTCTGGACCCCATCTTTATCCTGCCATGGGGCCTTGACATGGGGGCGGCAGGAGCCGGCCTTGCCACGTTCCTGTCCAACTGTGCTGCCTGTGTTTACTTTTTTGTGCTGCTGCGGGTCAGAAGGAAAACCACGTTTGTATGCATTCATCCGATGAAGTTTTCCTTTCAGAGGTACATTGTGCTGGGAGTGTGCGGCGTGGGCGTACCGGCGGCAATCCAGAATCTTCTGAATGTGACAGGCATGACCATACTGAACAATTTTACATCTGCCTACGGCGCCCAGGCAGTTGCAGCCATGGGTATTACCCAGAAAATCAATATGGTTCCCCTGCAGGTGGCCATGGGCTTTTCCCAGGGAATCATGCCCCTCATCAGCTACAACTATGCCAGCGGAAATCACAGGAGGATGAAGGAAACCATATATTTCACCATCAGGACCCTGCTGCCTTTCCTGGTGGTGGTTTCTCTTGGATATTATGCAGGAGCAGGTATGCTGACAAGGGCGTTTATGGACAATGAAGCCATTGTCGCATATGGCACAAGGTTCCTGCGCGGGTTCTGCCTGGGGCTTCCCTTTCTGTGTATGGACTTCCTGGCAGTGGGAGTATTCCAGGCAGTGGGCATGGGAAAAGCAGCGCTGAGCTTTGCCATACTGCGTAAAATTGTGCTGGAAATCCCTGCCCTGTACCTGCTGAACCGTTTATTCCCTCTGTACGGTCTTTCTTATGCCCAGATGGCGGCGGAGCTGGTGCTTTCCATTGCATCGGTCATCATGCTGGCGCGTATTTTCAGGCGGATGCAGAGGGATGACCGGTCCGGTCCGGATTCCGGGCAGACGTTCAGATGATGATAATTCTGTCATATATAGTTTGATAACGAAATCCCCTGGCCAGAGCACGGACCAGGGGATTTCGTTATAGAAAAAAACTATACATAACGCAAGGCACATATATTTCACCGATTGGACAAAACAGGCAGGTGTTTTTATAATAATCAAGGTAACATTACATTATTTATACTGGGATAATATAAAACCGGGAGTGGAAAAAATTATGAAGAGCAGATATTTAGGAATTGTTTTATGCGCTGCCGCATTACTGGCAGCAGGGTGTTCTTCCAATACAGATGCGTCAAAGACAGCCGCCGGGTCAGACAGCGGCGCGGCAGCCCTCATGACATCGGATGCAAGTGCGGATTCAGCAGGGGATGCGTCAAAGGGCACAGCCGCAGCAAAGGCGGAATCAGGTGAAGTGACAGAAGGGCCATCTGCTGTAAAGGCGGACCCGGTTGAAAAGAAAAAGGTCTATGTGTCGCCTGACTGGGTACAGAGTGTTTTGGACGGGAACCAGGAGGAGTCAGAGGATTACATGATTCTGGAATGTGCCTGGGGAACCCTGCAGGATGCCGGCGCTTATAAGGAGGGCCACATCAAGGGCGCATATCATATGAATACAGATGATATTGAATCAGATGAGTACTGGAATATCCGGACTCCGGAAGAAATAAAGGACCTGATGGCCGAATACGGAATCACGAAAGATACAACCGTTATCTGCTACAGCGACAAGGGGGCGAATTCAGCGGATGACCGGGTGGCGTTCACCCTTTTATGGGCCGGAGTTGAGAATGTAAAATGTCTGGACGGCGGCTACGAGGCCTGGCTTGAGAGCGGTTACGGAACTGAGAAAACCATCAACACCCCTCAGTCCTCCAACAGGGAGTTCGGCGCGGAAATTCCGGCCCATCCGGAATACATCCTGTCCATTGACCAGGTAAAGGAAAAGCTGGCAGGGGACGATAACTTTAAGCTGGTCAGCATACGCAGCAGGGACGAATTCCTGGGCAGGACCAGCGGATATGGGTACATTGACAGGGCAGGCGAACCTGAGGGCGCTGTCTGGGGACATGATACGGATGACGGCTCTTATAATAATGAGGACGGGACTGCCGCAGGCCTGGATGTATTAAAGGGATATCTGGAGGAATCCGGGGCTTCCCTTGACAATGAGCTGTCCTTTTACTGCGGCACGGGCTGGAGAGCTGCCATCCCCTTCCTGATTTGCTATGAAAATGGAATGACCAATATGACCATGTATGACGGCGGCTGGTACCAGTGGCAGATGGATGATTCCCTCCCGGTACAGGTGGGGGACCCGTCAGAAAGCGGCTGCCGGTTTACCACGGTGGGACAGCTGTCCACGGACAAGGCAAAGAAATAAAGAATGATGTAGATAAGCGTTGCGTCTTGATTAAGTCCAACGCTTATTCAATGTAAAAGGAAAAACGGTTATGAAGAAGGCTGCATATATCTCTGTTACAATCCTGGAAATCCTGTGCCTGGCCGGGGCATGGGCCGTACAGTATTTTACCCGCAGAAAAATGGGGATGGCACGGTACGTGGTGTATAAAAACCGGGGCTGGGAAGCCAGATATCCCATGGAACTGCTGGCAAATGGGGCTGCACTTCTGATGGCGGTCCTGGCCGCTGCGCTGCTTCTCTATTTCCTGAGACAGAGAAGGAACCTGCCAAAAACAGCGTGGCTTATGAATGCAGGTATGACAGCGCTGACATCTGCTTATGGTGGATTCACATGGATGAATTCTGCGCAGGAGGTTCGGTCTTACTACTTTATCAGTGCCATACTGGGGGCCGTGTCCCTGATTCAGATTGTGAAGACATGGATTGGAATGATGGTGTGCAGGCACAGCGGGCATGGAATTGGATGAAACCCAGTGTAAGGAACAGAGGATAGAACCGGGTTCTCTATTTTACCATTACAGCAGTGCTGGCGGCTGTTGTCATTGGACTGGGCATGTTTTTTAAGAAAAGGTATGTACTGCAGGAGACTGAGGAAAGGATAGGTGAGAATGGACGGAATGTTCAGGATGAAGGACAGCGATAAATGCATACACTGCCGCATCTGCCGGAAAAACTGCTCCTTCTTAAGTAAGTACGGCCTTGATATCGGAGATACGTCAGAACTTAAGAAACTGGCCTATCACTGCTTTCTGTGCGGGACCTGTACCCAGGTTTGTCCGGTTGGAATTGACGGCAGGTCTGTTATCCTGGAAATGCGGAGGGAACGGGTGGAGGAATACCAGGGGAAATGTCCGGAAAAGGGATATTCCATGCTCCTTGCGGAAAAACGGAATTATATTTACCGGAACAAACGCCGTCTTGCAGGCAGAAGCATCCTGTTTCCAGGCTGTAATTTTCCCTCCTTCTATCCAAAGACCACCAGGAAATTAATCAGCCTGCTGGAGGAAAAGGAGGGCATGGGAGTCCTGTTTGACTGCTGCGGCAAACCGGTGGCAGAGCTTGGCCTTCAAAGGGACGAGGATAAGATTGTCCGGAGGATAAATGAAAATCTCCGCAGGGCAGGGGCTTTGGAGGCCGTGATGCTTTGCCCCAACTGTTATGATTTCCTCAAGGATAAGCTGGAGGTACGGGTCATCAGCATTTATGAGAAATTATCCCGGCTGGGAATCGGACGGCAGGTGGAAGAAAATGGGGTCCTGTTCCTTCCGTGTCCTGACAGGGAGAGAAGACAGTGGGTGGAATGGCTGTCTCCATTTCTGAAGAATGCGCCGGAAACAGTGCGGGATGTGCAGTGCTGCGGCCTGGGAGGCTGTGCCGGGGTCAGGGAGCCGGACCTGGCCGGAGATATGGCCGGCCGGATGGCCGCCCAGGGACATGAACATATTTTTACTTACTGCGCCTCCTGCACAGGGAACCTCACACGCAGCGGCTGCCAGGGGGTCATGCATCTGCTGCCTGAGATTCTGGAATGTGACGAGGGGCCGGATATCAGGAAGTCAATGGTCAACCGGATGATGACAAAATTTTGGTAATGGTTTGGACAAGGATATAAATAGAGATATGGGAGAGAATCTTATAAATGAATCGTGCAATCATTATTTTTACCAGGGTTCCGGCTCCCGGACAGACAAAGACCAGGATGATGCCTGTTCTTGGCCCGGAGGAATGCGCCCGTCTTCATACCTGTTTTTTAGAGGACATAAAGAGGGAATGCGGGAACGTAAAAGGGGAGCTTTTTATCTGCTTCACACCGGATGATGGCAAGGAGCTTTTATATCCGGTTTTCGGCAGGGATGAACATTATATTCCCCAAAGGGGAAACGGTCTGGGAGAGCGGATGTATCAGGCTGTCCGTGAGGTGCTGGGCCGGGGATATGACTCATGCATACTCATGGGAACCGATGTGCCTGAGGTAAAGGCAGCATATCTGGAACGTGCATTTGACCTGCTGAAATATCACGATGTGGTTCTGGGACCTACCAGGGACGGGGGATATTATCTGGTGGGCATGAAGAGACCCCGGCGGGCGGTGTTTGACATGGAGGGATATGGACATGGCTCCGTGCTCCGCGATACCGTGTTGCGGCTTAAGACCGCGGGATGCACGGTTGGATTTACGGAAACCCTGCAGGACATGGATACCTGCCAGGACCTTCAGGCATACCGCCGGAGAATGCGGGGGGACAAGAGGCTGAAAAAGACATCCACAGGCCGGTTTCTGGCAAAAACCAGCCGCATTTCCATCATTATTCCTGTCTACAATGAGGAGAAGACCATTGGCCGTATGCAGGACCAGCTGGAACCGTTGAGAGGAAAATGCGAAATCCTGTTTGTGGACGGCGGAAGCAAAGACAGAACATTGGAATTGCTTCGCCCATGGGTCAGAGTCATACATTCGGAAAAGGGGCGGGCAAAGCAGATGAATACGGGAGCGGTGAAGAGCCGCGGCGATATCCTGTTTTTTCTCCACTGCGACAGTGAGCTGCCTCCCCGTCCGCTGGCTGAGATACGCAGGGTGATGAGGGACCACAGTGCAGGATGCTTCGGCATTGCCTTTCATTCGCGGAACTTTTTCATGTTCACCTGCCGTGTGATTTCAAACCACAGGATTAAGGACCGCAGGGTCATGTTTGGCGACCAGGGTATCTTTGTGGACCGAAGCCTGTTCTTTGATGCAGGCATGTTTCCGGAGATTCCTGTGATGGAGGACTACCAGTTTTCGCTGACGCTTAAGGAACGGAGGGTAAAGCTGGGGATGACAGGACGCCGCATTTACACATCGGACAGGCGGTTTCCAAAAGGAACCCTGCCCAAGCTCAAGCTGATGTGGAAAATGAACCGGCTGCGAAAGATGTACCGGGACCAGGCGCCCATTGAAGAGATTGACCGGATGTACCGGGATGTGAGGTGATATGAATGGAACGGATAGCAGGGTTAAGGGAATATGTAACCTGTAAGCAGTACCGCAGCGCTCTGGGGCTGCCGGATGAGGTGACGGAGGAATACAGTCTCCTGGCCCAGGGCGAGTACAACAGAAATTATCTGTTCACCCACCCTGTCACCGGCAAAAAGCTGGTGCTCCGTGTAAACTGCGGCAGCCAGATGCATTTGGACCATCAGATACAGTATGAATATGATACCTTAAAGCTGCTGCAGCAGGCGGGCAGGACGCCGGCTCCCTTCTATGCAGATGGAAGCCTGAAAAAAATTCCTCATGGCATCATGGTGATGGAATTCCTGCCGGGACATGGAATGGATTACAGGACGGAACTGCCCTTTGGAGCGGAGTGCCTGGCTGATATCCACAGTGTCAGGGTGGGGGATGACAGCCATCTGATTCATCCGGCGGACCCTTTGGAGGCCATACTGACAGAATGCGAGGAGATGGTCCGTACCTACATGGATTCAAATTTGGGAAACCATGGAACCAAAATGAAGATAAGAGAAATGCTGGACCTGGGGTGGAAGCGCCGTCAGGAGGCTGCGGGCTGCAAAGGCTATGAATGCTGCATCAACACAGAGCTTAATTCCACCAATTTCCTAATCAACGGAGAGGGAAAGGGCAACTATCTGGTGGACTGGGAGAAGCCTGTTTACGGGGAGCCTGCGCAGGATTTGGGGCATTTTCTTGCGCCTACCACCACATTCTGGAAGACAGACGTGATTCTGGACCGGAGGGAGATGGAAGACTTCATAAACCAGTACATCCAAAAGGTGGACGGCAGGTTTGACACAAAGGGGCTGAGGGAGCGTACCTTTGCCTATATTCCCATTACCTGTCTGAGGGGCATTACCTGGTGCGCCATGGCCTGGGTGCAGTACCAGCAGCCGGATAAGCTGCTGTTTAACCAGTCCACGTTCCAAAAGCTGGGGCAGTATCTGGACATGGGATTTTTGGAAGAAATGGACAGGCTGCTGCGGTCATAACGGCCTGGAGCGCGCCTGCCGGATATTGGATTTACGTTAAAAGAAAGGAATTTGAATGGGAAAAAACAAAGTAAATGGATGGGGAAAATCGTGGTGGCTGCATGCATAGCTGCTTCAATCCTGAGCTATATATGCATACCATCCGTGAAAGGCATGATTAACAGAATTGTGACTATGTTTGCAACCGGGGACTTTACCGTGGTCAGGGAATTTGTTGCTTCCTATGGAAGCTATGCTGCTGCGGTGTCCTTTGATATTGTAAGCTATGCGGCAGGACTGACATCCATGCCATTTCTGTCATTTTTCATAGCCACGGGTATTGGGCAGCTCCCGGCAACCATTGTGTACTCCTATGTGGGCGGAATGCTGACCGGGGGCGCCAGGTTTTTTGTCACAGGATTAATGATATTATTTGCCTTATCTGCCTTAATTGTCATGATAAGGAAAATATATATAGAAAAACAAGATAATTCAAGGAGGAAGAAATGAAAAAGAAAATCGTAGCATTGGGAATTATGATGGCGCTGTCCGTGACAGCGGCGGCCGGATGCGGTCAGAAAGCAGCAAATGAAACAACAGCCCAGGCAGCGGCAGAGACTTCGGCGGCTGATGCAGCGGATACCACGGCAGCAGAAGCAGCAGGTGCTGAGACAACAGCGGCTGCACAGTCAGATGGCAGCTATCAGTACGTATCCCCCGCAGATGCAGTGGCGGCAGCAAAGGATAAGAGCGCCCATGTGCTGGATGTAAGGGAGTGGGATAACTATGTAAAGGGAAGAGTGGCTGATTCTATCTGGTGCCCTATTTTCCCGCTGGAGGATGATTCGCTGGCAGATGCCATGAGCGCATATGCAAAGGAGAACTTGAGCGACGGACAGAAAATTTATATTATCTGCAACAGCGGCAAGAAAGGTGCTGAGAAGACAACCGGAGTGCTTAAGGAGGCCGGCATTGACGGCTCCCTGATTTATACTGTGGAGGGCGGAGCAAAAGCCCTGGGGTCTGAGAAAGGCGCCCTTACGACCAACCGCGCAGACGAGAACATTGACTGGAAGACTGTTGCAGCAGCAGATGCATTAAAGGAAGTTGGGGGAGACAATGTCCAGATTCTGGATGTGCGTGACAATGATACATATGCAGAAGGCCATTTAAAGGGTTCCCTGCAGTGCCCATTAAAGGAGATTGAGGACCCGGACGCCCAGACTGCCATGTATAAGATGGCAAAAGAGGAGATGGACCCGTCCAAACCTGTATACCTGCTTTGCTACAGCGGCAACAAGTGTGCAAAAACCGGCATTTCTGTCATGAAGGATGCGGGATTCGATGTTGACAATCTGTTCATCATTGAAAATGGCGCAAAGGATAAGGATATCCAGGCTGCATTTGTGACAGAATAGGTTAACCCTTCCGGTGATGTGATTTCCCCCTGCCGTACTGCATAAAATTACGGCAGGGGGAATCGTAACATCACCAGACAGGGTTATTGTTTTTTATAAACAGTATGGATTTCAGGTGCCAGTGACATGCATCGCACGCAGGCGTCTGAAAAACAGACGCTAAGTGTTCATGGCAGGGAGGAGAATATGAAGAGAAGAATCACAGCAGCGATATTGGCAGCCGTAATGATGCTGACTCTGGGAGGGTGTTCGGGCACCGGCCGGACAAAGGATGCCGGCAGCAGTCATGAAGAGAATGCCGGCAGCCAGGTCATTGAAAACATGTCCTTTGATGAGATGAAGGAGGCTGCAAAGGGAACCACGGTCACGTTCTACGGCTGGGGCGGAGATGAAAAGCTGAACCAATGGCTGGACGATGTATTTGCGCCTGGCATGAAGGAAAAGTATGACATTACAATGGAACGCGTTCCTATGGATATTGACCAGGTTTTAAGCCAGCTTACAGGCGAGATACAGGCAGGCGGGAGGGACGGCAGCATTGACATGATTTGGATTAACGGGGAGAATTTCCAGTCGGCAAAGGAAAACAACATGCTGTACGGACCCTTTACAGACAAGCTTCCTAATTTTAATGATTATGTGGATGGAGACAGCGAAGATGTGACCATGGACTTTGCTTATCCAATTGAGGGGTATGAGGCGCCTTACGGAAAGGCCCAGATGGTCATGGTGGCAGACCGGGCGGTGACTCCGGATGTGCCTGAGAGCGCCCAGGCCCTGAAGGAATTCGTGCAGAAATATCCGGGCAGGGTGACCTATCCGGCGCTTCCTGATTTTACAGGCAGCGCATTTGTAAGAAACATTATCTATGAAATCTGCGGCTATGAACCGTTTATGGACATGGAGGCTGACAAGGAGACTGTAAGAGCGGCAGTGGCTCCGGCCATGGAGTACCTAAGGGAACTGAATCCATACCTTTGGAACCAGGGAACCACCTTCCCGGATTCATCCACTACTGTGGACAATATGTTTGCGGACGGGGAGCTGGTGATGAATATGACGTACGGCGCCTATGACGTGGCCCTGAATATTGAGGACGGCAAATACACGCAGACCACGGAAACCTTCCAGTTTGACAAGGGCACCATCGGCAATACCAATTTTATGGCAATTGCAGCCAATTCCGGCAATAAGGCCGGCGCCATGGTGGCAATCAATGAGATGCTGTCACCGGAAATCCAGGCGGACCGCTATGAGAAGCTGAGGGTTATCCCGGTACTGGACAATGAAAAGCTTTCCGATGAACAAAAGGAAGCCTTTGACCAGGTGGACCTGGGTAAGGGAACAATTCCCCAGGATGAACTCCTCTCAAAACGCCTTCCTGAGATGCCTGCACAACTGGTTCCCATCATCGAGGAAATTTGGGCGGAGGATGTAGTGGGCAAATAATGAGAAGGAAACTGACGGGGAGGAAACTGGCGGTAAGGAAACTGACGGTTTTTTTGGGTAGGTGGGGCGTGTGCGTGATTGGAAGGAAAACATTGGGAGGAAATGGAATGAAAAAAATGGTAACACCGTATTTGCTTCTGGTTCCCCAAATCATCCTGTCCCTGCTTTTTATCATTGGATTGGCAACTGGAATCACCCAGAGTCTGGGGGTGATTCCAGCTTTTGGACTAAAGGAACCAACACTAAAATATTACAGGGAAGTATTATCCAGGCCGGAGATGCTTAAATCCGTGCTGTACAGCCTCAGGGTGGCATTTTTGTCCGCAGGGATTGCCACAGCGGCAGGCGTGGGCTTAAGCGCTGTGTGTGTAATGCACAAAAAGACAAAGGGTCTAATGATGCGGGTGATACAGCTTCCCATCATTGTTCCCCATGTGGTGGTGGCCATTTTTATGGTCAATATTTTTTCGCAGAACGGGGTGGTGGCCAGACTTGGTTATGCCCTTGGATTATTGCAGGAACAACAGCAGTTTCCCATGCTTATTTATGATACAAGGGGAGTTGGGGTCATACTGGCATATCTGTGGAAGGAGATTCCGTTCATCATCTATTTTGTCATTGCGCTGATGGCCAATATCAATGAGAAATTGGGGGAAGCAGCCATAAACCTGGGGGCGGACCGCTGGACCGCATTTTGTAAGGTCACCCTGCCTCTGTGTAAGGATGCGGTAATCAGCGGATTCCTGATTATATTTGTATTTTCCCTGGGAGCCTATGAGCTTCCCTTTCTTCTGGGTGCCACCTCCCCTAGGGCTCTTCCGGTGCTGGCATATCAGCAGTATATTCACCCGGATTTGAAAAACCGGCCTTATGCCATGGCGCTTAATGGAATCATCATCCTACTTTCCGTGCTCAGCGCCTGGATTTATTATTTCATCATGCGGAAGAACATGAAGGCGTTAATGGAACAGTAAACCGCGAAGCAGAAGGAGATGGAGCAAAAGGTTATGAAGAAAAGAAAAGCGTTTATTTCAGGTATGATACTGGCCCTGCTGTGTGCAGCCATCCTGATTCCCGCGGCCAGTCTGGTGATATGGGTATTTACAGAACGATGGGCCTGGCCCGGGCTGTTTCCGCAGGTGTTTTCGGACCGGGCAGTCATGGAAATTGTCAGAAGAAAGGGAGAACTGGCCTCCCTCATGACGTCCAGCATCATGATTTCTTCTGTAGTGGCCCTTTTATCGGCCTTTGCCGGGGTATTGACATCCAGGGCCCTTATCCTGTACCGGTTCCGGGGCAGGAATTTGATTTCCTTTTTTGTGGTCCTTCCACTGATGGTTCCGACTACGGTGTTTGCCATGGGGATACAGATTACATTTATCCGGTTGGGGCTTAATAATACTGTGACGGGGGTTATCCTGGCACACCTGATTTATTCCCTGCCCTATGCTGTGCGCCTTATCATGGACGGCACCCAGGCAGCCGGCATTGCACTGGAAGAGCAGGCCAGGGTGCTGGGAGCCAGCTCCTTCCAGGCATTTAGGAGGACTACCCTGCCAATGCTGGTTCCGGTGATACTGTCAGCAGTCAGTATGGCCTATATTGTATCCTTCAGCCAGTATTTTCTGACGCTGCTTCTCGGAGGAGGCAGGATAAAGACCTTTGCGGTTGTGATGGTTCCTTATTTACAGAGCGGCAGCCGGAACATTGCCTGCATTTACAGCATTCTGTTCATGGGCATTACCCTGATGGTATTTGCTGTATTTGAACGGATTGCAGGGCATTGGACAAGACAGATGGTTGGAGGATATTATGAGTCTTAACATAGAAAATCTGACCGTATCACTTCAGAAAAAGGTGATACTGCACGGAATTGACCTGGAAATAAAGGAGGGGGAGTTCGTATCCCTTTTAGGGGAATCCGGATGCGGAAAGACTACCCTGTTAAAATGCATTGCCGGTCTTTTGGAGCAGGAGAGCGGGGATATACGGATACAGGGAACCTCTGTGACGGACTGTCTGCCGGAGAAGCGGGGAACGGTAATCGTGTTCCAGGATTTACGGCTGTTTCCACATATGACGGTGGAGAAAAATATTTCCTTTCCCATGGAACTGAAAAAGGTGCCGAAAAAAGAACAGAGAGAGCGGGTGGGTGAACTCCTGGAAGCAGTGCAGCTTGCGGGATTTGAGAAGAGAAAAATGAAGGAGATGTCGGGCGGACAGATGCAGAGAGTGGCATTGGCCAGGGCATTGGCAGCAAATCCCAGGGTACTTCTTCTGGACGAACCATTTTCAGGTCTGGACGAGAGGCTGCGGACGGAGATGGCGCGGCTGGTAAGGAAACTGCATGAGGAATGGAAAATCACCACCATTCTGGTCACCCATGACAAGGCAGAGGCCCTCCGCATGTCTGACCGCATTGCGCTGATGAGCCACGGGAAGGTCCTGCAGTACGGTACTCCTGAGCAGATGTTTTATCAACCGGAGACAAAAACAGTGGCGGAATATTTTGGCAAGGTGAATTATGTTCCCGGAGAGGTGGTGGGAGGCAGGTTTGTCTGTAATCTGTTTGAGATAAGGTCGGATTTGCCTGACGGGACCTATGATGCCATGATACGCCCGTATTCAGTCCGGCTGCAGGAGGACGGGGAGTTTGAGGTGGAGGAGGTTACCTTTATGGGGGAGATGACAGAGATACGGGTAAGGGTTCCCGGGAAATTTGCTCCCGGAGGGAACATTCTGTGCCAGAGGATGGAAGGTATTGGACTGCAGACAAAATTCCAGGCAGGCATGAAGGCGGGACTGCGCGTGGAACCAGATGGGGTTGTACTGTTCAGGCATGGTACGGCATGAAAGGCATGCGGCGGGAGAGGTATGCGGCGGGAGAGGTATGTACTGGAAGAGGAAGGTACCGGAAGAGACATGTAGCCGGGGACCTGTTCCCGGAGAGACATGTAACGGAAAAACATGTATGAAAGGAAAAGGATGAAGAAAATCATATTTGACTGTGACAATACCTTTGGAACAAAAGACTGCGATGTGGATGACGGGCTGGCCCTGATGTATTTGCTGGGAAGCAGGGACGCCCAATTACTGGGAGTCACTTCCACCTATGGAAATAACAGCCTGGATGTGGTACAGGCAGTGAATCTGCGGATGCTGGGAGAACTGGGACGCCAGGATATTCCTGTAAAAAGAGGCGGGGAGAAACGGGGAGACTACCAGAGCCAGGCAGCTGATTTCCTGGCGGAAATGGCGGACCGCTATCCGGGGGAATTATCGGTTCTCGCCACCGGCTCCCTGACAAACCTGAGAGGCGCATATGAGAGGGACCGGCATTTCTTTGAGAAGGTAAAAGAGATTGTCCTGATGGGCGGAATCACGGCTCCTCTTGTATTTGAAAAAAAGGTAATGGATGAGCTTAATTTTTCCTGTGACCCTCCGGCGTCTTGGACCGTACTCACAAAGGGAATAAATGTTTCCGTGATGACAGGCAATAATTGTCTGAAAGCTTTATTTACAAAACAGGAATACAGGGAACGGTTCTCGGATAAGGGAAACAGGGCGGCAGCGTATATCATGGAAAAAACAGATTACTGGTTCGGATACAATGAAGATGATTACGGCATCCGGGGATTTTATAACTGGGATGTGACGGCTGCTGTCTATCTCATGCATCCGGAGCTGTTTGCAGATGAAGTGAAACACCTCCGGCTGTCAGAGCAGGATTTGGAGACCGGGTATCTGAGGATGGATACAGATGTGGTTCCAAACCGGATGGCAGAAGGGAGGGCAGACAGGCCGGCAGAAGGGACGGCAGGAGAAAGATGCACCTGTAATCTGCCGGTCATTGGGGATGTGAGGGCGTTTAAGGACAACATCTATGAGACATGGCTGAGTGTTACTGGGATACTGACCGGCACCGGAAAGAGTATGAAATAAGGATGAAAGCCAGAGGAGGGATTCCCGGAATGGGGGACAGGGGCTGTGTTTTTTGTGGGGCGGGGTGGATATCCGCTGAAAAAAGAAAAGTGGCATGCTGCAGGTGACTGATTCCGGCATATAAGAAGGGCCGCATTGTCTTGAATGCGGCCTTTGCCTGAATGTACGTCGAAGTTTAGCTGAGTTGGCATGAACGTGAAATTAAGGACGTACCAAACATTTGGCAGCTGTCATACGCTCTACAATCTCATACATATTGGTGACGCTTCCCACCTGTAGCTTCTCGCCCAAACCATAGAAGTTAAGGCAGGTTCCGCAGGTAAGAATCTCCACTCCCTGGGATTCCAGGGATTTTAAATCCTCCAGGTTATCGGAGCCTTCGCAGGAAAGGTGGGCGCCGCTGTTATACAGAAGCACGGTTTCCGGCAGGGCATCCTGCTGTGTAAGTGCGTAGACAAAACCCTTCATCAGGGCCTTTCCCAATTCCGGATCTCCGTGTCCCATCAGGTTGGAGGAAAGAACCACTACCATACCCTTCCTGCGGCTGTCGGGCCGGCAGGCAATCGGTTCATCATCGGTATCAGCCGCAGCATCTGAGCCGGAAGCAGCGTTTGCTCCTTCGCTTACAACAATTTTAACAGCGAATTCATTATCGCTTATTTTCTCGGAAACAGCTGCAAGGCCCTTGCTTGCTGCCATCTTGCTCAGGTTCTGGACCGCTATCTCGTTGTCCACCAATACCTCAACTGTCTCACCTGGATTACAGGATTCCAATGCTTTCTTAGTGTCAATGACAGGCTTTGGGCACTGTTTTCCGCGTTCATCTAATTTCATGTTTCGTATCCTCCTTAAGCATGTATCTGATTCTTCCTGTTCCCCGGAAGTGTGCTTTGAAATTATCATCACATGCCTCTAATTATAGCAGGTTTGTGATGGTATGCAAACGCTTTTACCCCTTTAGGCAGCTGGCATTTATTTTTTCTATACATAAGCACATTGCTATATTTATTATCGATACAGGCAAGGGGTCCGCGGCGGATGCCCTGAACAGGCTAAATGCGGCTGCGGTTCTACTGATAGACGAGCCGGCTGCCTGTGTGATTGTGACAGGACAGTCTGATGAAATGATAAGACGTTACGTCTGTTGTGTATCTGCGCGTATATTATGCAGGAGCAGTGCCGCAGCTCTCGCGTTCCACCACATGGCAGGGCAGGACGATTTTCATGGGAAGGTGATGGCCTCCTTCAATTCTGTCAATCAGGATTTTTGCAGTCATACGTCCCATTTCAGCTAAGGGAAAGTGAACCGTGGTCAGCATTGGGTCCAGATATCTGCCCACATTGATATCGTCCATACTGATGACGGAGATATCCCCGGGAATAAAAAGCCCGGATTCCCTGACTGCCCGCATGACACCGATAGCAATAACATCATTGGAGCAGAAACATGCCGTTGCATCCAGTCCGGATTTCAGCAGCTCCCCGGCACCCAGGTACCCGCCTTCCATGGAAATAGGGACATGTCTGATACGGGATTCATGACAGGGAAGGCCATGCTTTTTCAGAGCAGCGCAGTATCCAAGAAAAGGGCTGCTGTATTCACTGCCACCGATGTAGGCAATCCGTTTATGGCCTGATTTGACCAGGCTGTCAACTGCATCAGATGCAGCTTTCTGCCCGTCGCAGACAATCTGGTCTATGGGTGATTCCAGATATTGGAATCCTGTGTAGATGAAATGGAGGGCAGGCCAATCAGGAAGGCGGCAAAGATATTGCCCTTCTGGGACCCCGTCCGTATGGCTGCTGCCAATGATGGCGATTCCGTCCATGTTGGAATCTGCCGTCATGTCGGAAAACAGGGGAGGGCAGCTGGCAGTGGATGCCAGGGGAGGGAGGCTGGCAGTGGATGCCAAAGGAGGGAGGCCTGCAGTGGATGTCAAAGCAGAGAGGCCGGCAATGGAAGACAGACTGTATTTCAGGCTGTAACCATGTAACCGGGATTCCTCCTCCATGCCTCTTATCAGTAAAGAGCGGGACTGTTCACTGCCAATGCCGGCTGTCTGGGTAAACAGGCATGCAATGGAATGGCAGGGAGTCTGATTCTCCCGGATGGAATGCATTTTTAAGCTCCGGGCATGGGCGTTTGGAATATAGCCGGTTCTCTTTGCGATTTCTAGTATCCGTTGCCGGACCTCCTTGCCTGCGGGGCACTTTCCGTTTTGATTGATTACGCGGGAAACCGTGGATACGGAGACCCCGGCTTCAGCAGCGATTTCCTTAAGCGTCATGGACACTGCCTCCAGGTGCGGCTAAATGCCAGCAAAGACACAGGTTGATTCATAATAACCTCCAGGAATATAAAAAACGCCGGAAGAAACAGACTGTTTCAACAGTCCCATGCGTCTTCAAGGCGTTTTATCTATTATAGTTTGATTTTACTGTATTTGTATCGAATCCTCAAATGTGTATCAGATTCTTAAGCGGGCTTCTCTTGGAGAAGAACAGTGTCTTCGTGACAATGATTGATTTAAGTATATAGAGCCTTAATTTATTTGTCAATAGGAAGACAGCGGTTTATATTCTATGGTTTAGCGCAGGTCAGTTGTTCTCCAGTTTGTCAAGAGCCTGGGCAATGTTGAATGCATGGTCGCCGATGCGCTCATAATCGGTCAGGATTTCTGAGTACAGGATGGATGTTTCCACATGGCATTGCCCGTTTCTCATGCGTTCGATTTGGTTGGAACGATATCGGGCAGTCCGGCGGTCAATGTCTTGTTCCAGAAGCAGGGCCTGCTCCAGGAGGGAGGCATGTTCCGGCATGGAAGGCTGTTCCGGTATGGAAGGCTGTTCCAGACGGAAGTCATGTTCCGCCATGGAAGAATATTCCGGCAGGCAGCCTGAATCAATGCGGTAGGCACTGCAGACCAGGTGTATGGCGCGCATGCAGGAGGTTCTCATATCCGTCAGCTCAAGAGATGCCTGGGAAGACAGCTCCATCCTGCGTTCCATCATGGTCTGTGCGTAGCCTGCAATGTTGACTGCATGGTCGCCAATGCGCTCCACATTTCCAATGATGGAGAACATGCGGTTGAGCGCTTTCACTTCGGACGGGGAATTTTCCACAGCAAGGACCCTGGAAATCTTTCTGGATAACTGGGCATTGTACAGGTCAATTTCTTCTTCGCGCAGCTGAAGCTGTTCCAATTCCTCCCCATTCTTTTGTTCAAAAGCCAGGAAACTGGCTTCAACATTGGCAGCAGCCAGTGCAAGCATCTGCGCGATGTCCCCGTTAAGCTGTTTTCTTGCTATGACAGATACGCCAAGTACGTGTTCGGAAGCCAGCAAATCTTCAAACCAGCGCTCCTCATCTGTTGTCTCCAGCGGTTTGTCGGGCAGAAGTTTTTCGGAAATTCTGGCAAGCTGTGTGCCAAAGGGCAGTAAAAGCAGAGTGGTAACGATGTTGAACAGCGTATGAACATTGGCAATCTGCGCCGCGGGATTATCTGGTGTAAAGGTGGCCATCCAGTGGGTAAAGGGAGACGCCAGACAGACCAGGGTAAAGACCGTTGTACCCAAGATGTTAAATATCAAATGAATCAGGGTGGTCCGTTTAGCATCGCGGTTGGCTCCGATGGACGCCAGGACAGCCGTGATACAGGTACCGATATTTTGTCCAAACAGAACAAAGACCGCGCTGTCCAGCCCGATTAACCCGCTTACAGCCAGGGCCTGGAGAATACCGACGGATGCAGAGGAAGACTGGATGATAGCGGTAAAGGCAGCTCCGGCCAGTATCCCCAGAAGCGGATTGGAGAATTTTGTCATCAGATTGACAAAATGAGGGGATTCACGCAGCGGTATCATGGCGGCGCTCATCATTCCCATGCCAAGGAAAAGGATACCCAGGCCAGCCACAATACCTCCGGCAAACTGGACTTTTTTCTGTTTTACAAAAAGAATCAGGGCAACACCTGTAAATGCAATGAGCGGTGCAATGGCACCAATGTCCAAGGCTATGAGCTGCCCGGTTACAGTGGTGCCAATATTGGCGCCCATGATAATCCAGACAGCCTGTTTCAGTGTCATGAGCTGGGAATTTACAAAGCCCACCACCATGACGGTTGTGGCGGATGAGGACTGGATGATTGCAGTGATTCCGGCTCCCACCAACACACCTAAAAACCGGTTGGCAGTCAGACGCTCCAGTATCTGCTTCATGCGGCTGCCGGCCGCGGCCTCCAGATTGGTGCTCATCATCTGCATGCCATACAGAAATAATGCCAGTCCTCCTAACAGACTGAAAAACGAATGAATACTCACAATGATTCCTCCTTTACTTGTTTGGCAGTATTATGCCAAAAGAAAAAGGCATTGCCCGCATCCGTGTGTATGAATGCAGGTCATGCCTTTTTGAACATATGAAGTATGATTACGGTAAAAACTTGGTCATCGTCGTAGACGGTGGCGTCCATATGTATGTCATTTCCCTTCCGATGTATGTGTAAAATGGTGTATATGAAAATATCCTGTCCTGTTGGAATTATATGAGGATAAGGGAGCAATGTCAACGGGATGGGCGGAATATTAACAATACTTTAATGCCAGACGGTTTTCAGAATGGTAGGATTTGCATGAGAAATAGGGTGAAAATGGTAGGTTTTATGCGGGTTTTCGGTGTTTTTGAAAATTTCATTTCCTACCGCGTTCTACCATGTTATTGGGGGCTATTGGTCACAATAAAGTCACAAATTAATCTCAATCTTTTCAATCTCTTTGCGCAGGTCTTCCAGCTCACGGTGACCATAAACCTTGTTAGTGATGTCCTCTTTAAATGAGTGCCCCATCATCCGTTTTCGGTCGTTTTCTTTTACCTCATACATCTCACACAACATAGAGCACGTGTGCCGACAGTCATGTGGTGTATGTTTGGGGTCACCTGGGATTCCCAGTTGGGTTAGCAGTTCATCCATTTGGTTTCTGAAATCTTTGGCGCTGCACGGGAGAAGCTTTCCATACTTGCTCATCCGGTGTTCAACCAAAGGGAGAATACCGGAATGAATTGGTACAATACGTCCTTTACCGGCCTCCGTTTTTATTCCGCCCTTAAAATACTTTTTTTGCATATTTACCTCAAGGCTAATGTATTCTGATATACGCCATCCGGAATAGCACATGATGAGAAGCATCTCTGCAGTTTCGTGTGTTTTGTTATCCCACAAGATTTTCAGGTCTGCATCTGAGAATGGCACACCATGTTCATCATCGTCATCCCTTTTGATTTTAACATACCGGCTATAGTCCTTGTCGCACCATCCCTGACTGTCAGCGTATTTATACATCTGCCTGTACAGATTCCTAATAAGTTCCAGGCTGGCATATTTTAGATTACACGCATCCAGATTATCCTGCAGGTCTTTTGCGCGTAGGGAGTTAAATATTTTATCATAGAGGGATACACAGTTTTTGTACGCGGCCTTGATTGAATATTTGGTTGAGGCGGAGTATTTATTGCCTTCGGAAAATTTATCGGCATAGAAGGCTTCATAGACCTCTGAGAAAGTCTTTTCCGGCTCATCCGGTTCGATTCCTTTGACGCGGTTGTAATCTGCCAGGAGTTTCCCTGTCAGCTCGTCGAGCTGCTTGG